>MDSV01245348.1_pt1 | contig 18821 bp, 19 predicted proteins | sample 810851 | NCBI WGS metagenome assembly MDSV01 (sample SAMN05326640, study PRJNA326480) | marine metagenome | isolation source: seawater | place: Atlantic Ocean: North East | collected 2012 | reverse complement strand
CCAATTCCAATTAATAAACCAAGATTAATTTGAAAAAATATTCCTGTATTTGGTCCTGAATAAAGTAAATAAATTCCTAATGCAACAAATCCGGCTGCAATTATTGTAACTTTTGCACTTCCTATTTTATCTGCTAAAGCACCAAAGATTGGCGCGAACATACCCCACATCAACATTTGTAAACCTATCGCTAAGCCAAACTGAGTAACTGTGCATTGTAAGTCTTCAACAAAAAAATCCGTAAATAATCCAAAGACCATACGGAGTCCCATAAATACTGCTACTATTAAACATGCAGAAATAAGTGTAAAAAGAGCTGCATTACTTGGAAAAAATTTTTCTTTTATCATTTTATAAATTTTAATGAATTCTTAATATCATTAATTAAGTCTTTTGGATCTTCAAGCCCTATATGTAAACGAACTAGGTGTTCATTTTTTTCCAATTTAAAATATCGTCTATTTCCTAATTCTACTGGATCAGTATAAACAGCTAAACTTTCAAACCCTCCCCAACTATAACCAATGCCAAAAAGTTCCAATGAATTAACGAATTTATACACTGAATTTCTACTTTTGCTTTTTATTATTATACTCGCAAGTCCTGAAGCTCCTGAATAATATTTTTTCCATAATTTAAATTCTTTTGATGCCGTTTTGTAAGGATATAATATTTTAGATATTTTTTTTTGTTTTTTTAAAAAATTAATTATTTTTTTTGTATTTTCTTGGTGTTTATCCATTCTTATATCTAAAGTTCTTAGTCCTCTTATAATTAAATAAGCATCATCTGGTGATAATCGATAACCTGATACATGGTTGTACCACCACACTTTTTTATAAGCTTTTTTATTAACAGCAACAGTTCCTCCCATTACGTCACTGTGTCCAGAATAATATTTAGTTGCAGATGTTATTGATATATCAAAGCCTAACTTTAAAGGTTTAAAAAAATATGCTGTAGCCCAAGTATTATCAATTGCTGTAAGTATATTTTTACTTTTAGCAAGAGTTACTATTTTTCCTAAATCATTCATTTCAAATGTATTACTACCGGGATTTTCTACATATATAAGTTTAGTTTTTTTTGTAATTTTATTTTTTAAATCCTCAAAGTGATTTGGATTGTACCAAATAGTTCTTATTTTAAATTCTTTTAGTAAATCGTCTGTAAGTTTTTGTGTTGGTCTATATACACCATCTGAGATTACAATTTCATCACCTGGTCTACAAATACTCATTATTGCCAGAGCCACTGCACTAAAACCTGTTGGGGTTAAGAAAACTTGGTAAGCATCTTCTAGTCCTCTAAGTAATTTTTGTAATTGAACAGTTGTTTGTGTTCCTTGTCTACCATAATCCCAGTGCTCAACATCTCTACCATTTTTTATGTCTTTCTGGTGTTTTCTTAATTCTTGCATCGATTTAAATAAAATTGTGGAAGCACGGACTACAGGAGGGTTTACAGATCTAGAAGTATAATCTTTTGCAGCAGTTTTTAAGTATGTTTTAATCGATTTTTTCATAAATACATTTGATAACAATTTAGGAGAATGCTATATCCAAAGAACAAGGTCAATTAATTAAATTTTAAAAGGATTGAAAAATTACTATGGGTTATCCAAAAAAACACAGAGGAAGACGTAAAATGGGCTCTAAAAAAAGAAGAGCTCGTAAGCGAAATAAAAGAAAATAAAATATTTAGATAAATGAATTTAAGTAAGTTTATCACGAAAATAAAGAAATATTCTTTTTTCTCCTTTATACTTCCTTTAATAACTATTAATTCTTGTATGCTGCTTTTTAGTATGTTGGGAAGCTATGAAACATATCCTGATTTAGCTAAATACAATTATTATTATCAAGATAAAGAAACTGAATATCCTGTAGATAATTTTTTATTAGTTAGTGACCTAGCTTACGGCGATAACATTAAAAAAATCAAGAGAAATACTATAAATACATTTACAAACTGTCCACGTTATAACTATAAATATAATTTTGTAAATTCTAATAATGAAATTCTTCAATCAATAGAAACTGATAGTTACAAAATTGATGATGGACTTGATTATTATGATAAAGATGGAAATCTAATTAAAACAACTGGTAAACAAGGTGAGTTTAATTACTTAATTGAGTTAAAAAAAAGTAAAATAAAAGCAATTAAAGAAATACCGTCAAGTATAAATAATACCTGTGTAAAAAATAATAAATTTATATATTTCATTTTAAGAAATTTTTCTTTTTTAGAAAATGTATTAATTATTTCTAAACAAAAAAATACATCCGGATTTTCAAAAATATCAAATCCTTATATTTATGGAGAGGTTTCTATAAGTAGAACAGCAAGATTTTTTCCTTCGAACCTAATTTTCAAACCTTTTGTAATTCTAAGTGCTATTTTTTTAATTTTATATTGGAAAAATAATTTAAATGTTTTTGAAAATCTAAAAAAAAGTAGCGTGTTAGAAAGTTATTCAAAGAAGTTTTTTTACTTTGGTTTAACGTCTGCAACTTTTTTAATTTTACATGCACTTTTCTTAGGTATAGATTTAAATTCAGATTGGTTTGATAGATTTAAAAAACTAATATTAATTTTTTTCATTTTTTTTGAAGTATTAGCGCAATTTTTTTTAACAATTAATCTATATAAATTTAAAATTTTTATAAAAGATCATATAAAATATTTAATAATTAATTTAAAAATTATTTTTGTTATATTGATAAGTTTTGTGACTATAATAATTACATTAATGTTATCTTTTGATGCAATAGATGACCAAATAAAACATGTATTAGAATGGAATTATTTTTCTGTTTTATTATTTTATTATCTTTTAAGTAGATTTCTTTGGAAGTAATTTTTCTAAAACCGCAGTTCACACACCCGAAGGTGTATGAACGTAAGTTTTGGTCCGTCGTTGTAGGCGCTACCGCCGAACCCGCCACCCCGCTATGTTAAGCGCTACTTTGCAGGGTTTTCTGCCCTATAAGCTTGAACCTCTCGGTCTTTCCTTATCTGGCCAGTTAAGAGTTGCCTCTTAAGTCATTTTTATTAAAACATATCCCAAAAATTTTTTAAATCACTATTTAGTTGATTGAGATTTCTCTAAAAAGAATATGTTAATTATGTGGATAAATAATTGTTGTCAGCCTTAGTTATCCATCCTCCTCCTAAAACTTTATCCCCAATCTTAGTTTTCGAGTAAAATACGCAAGCTTGCCCTGGTGAAACTCCAATTTCATTTTCTTTTAAGTTAATCTCTCCTAAATTATTTTTTCTATTTATTTTTATTTTTGCTTTTATTAATCGACCTGTAGATCTAACTTTTACAAAAAAATTGTCATAATATTTGTTAACATCAGTTAATAAATTTAAATCCTTTAAATAAATCTTTTTTATTGATAGATCCTTTTTTGTTCCTACAATAATTTCATTTTTCGTAGCATCTATATTGACCACATATAGTGGGTCCACGTTAGAAATTTTAATACCTTTACGTTGGCCTATAGTATAATGAATAATTCCTTCATGTGTTCCAATTATTTTACCAGTCGTATCTAAAATATTTCCTTGTCTAAAGGATTTTGATTTATATTTCTTAATTACTGAAGAATAATCTCCATTAGGAACAAAACAAATATCTTGACTGTCAGGCTTTTCAGCTACATTAAGATTTAGTTTAGTAGCAATTTTACGTGTTTCATTTTTTTGTAAATTTCCTAAGGGAAATCTTAGAAAATTTAGTTGGCTTTGAGTAGTAGCAAAAAGAAAATAACTTTGATCTCTATTCAAATCAGCCGCTCTATACATTTCGGCCATACCATTCTTTTGTATTCTGTTAACATAATGACCTGTAACAAGAGCATCCGCTTTTAGCTCTTTTGCATAATAATATAGATCTCTAAATTTTACGGTTTGATTGCATTGAACGCATGGTATAGGCGTTTCGCCTTTTAAATAACTATCTATAAATGAGTCTATAACCTCTTTTTTAAAATTTTTTTGGTAATATAAAATTTTATGTTCAATATTTAACTTTTGAGATACTCTTTTAGCATCTAATATATCTTGGCCTGCACAACATTGCCTCTTTTTATTATTTGAAGGTTTTGTATCATCATAAAGCTTTAAAGTTATACCAGTAACATTATAACCTTCGCTCTTCATTAATCCAGCCACAGTTGAAGAGTCAACACCTCCAGACATAGCAACAACAACTTTAGTATCTTTGGGTGCTTTTGTAAAACCTAGTGAATTAGCTTCTTTTATTAACATATTTATTAAATAATAGGTTTGTTTTATTATATAAAGTGATATTTTTCCATAAATGTTTTTAAATTATATACCTGGTGATTTTGTCAAAAATCCTAATAAGAATGATTGGGGGATCGGCCAAATACAATCAATAATTAACCATAAAGTAACAGTTAATTTTGAAAATGTTGGAAAGAAGGTTATAAACGCTAAAGAGGTTACTTTAGAAAAAATTATAAAAATTGAACGAAATAAAAACTAAAAATATTGTAGAAAATCTAATTGAAACTTTTCAATCAGCTGGAAAAATTGCTAAAAAATTAAGTGAAGAGGGAGTAAAAATTACTATTAAACCAGACAAATCCCCTGTTACTAATGGTGATTTAGCCGTAGATCGATTGTTACAAACACGAATAAAATCTTTAACACCAGATATACCTATTATTTCAGAAGAAACTGTTAATTTTGAGGTTAAAATAAAAGATAAAAGTTTTTGGTTAATAGATCCTATTGATGGTACTCGTGACTATATAAAAAAAAAGGATGAATACACGTTAAATGCAGCTTTAATTATCGATCTAAAACCAGCTGCAGGTATAATATATGCCCCTGCCAAAAATAGATTATTTTTTTCTTATGACCAAAATCATGCTTATGAAATTTACAATGGAAAAACTAAAAAATTAGACTGTAAAAAAAAAAATATCAGCAAAATTATAGGTTTAGAAAATTCAGGACCTACACCTAAAGAGATTTTAGAAATTTATGAGAAAAATGAAGTTAACGAAAAATTTAAAGTTTCGAGTTCTTACAAATTTTGTTTAATAGCAGCTGGGGAAGCGGATATTTATGCCGCAAACGCCAGAGCTTATGAATGGGATATTGCTGCAGGTCATGCAATTTTATCTCATGCAGGAGGGAGTCTCACAACCCATGACGAAAAAGAAGTTTTATATGGAAAAGAAAAATTTAAAAATCTACCAATCATTGCAAAAAGATCTCCTAATATAAAAAAATAATTACAACTTGAAGTTGATTAAATGTTTCATTTGCTCCTTTTTATTATTAAGAAAAAATTGTAGAATAATTTTTCGGGGATTCGATGATTAAAAAAATTATTGTAATTATAGCAATGGGTGTGACTTTATCAGGATGTTTTATGGCTCCTATGGCTTTAATAGGACCGGCCGCATCAGGCTTTACTACAGCCTCAATTGTTCAGTCCGGAATAACTTCTGGTGCAAGTTATATTATCAAGCAGAATACTGGAAAAACTGTAAGCGAACATGCCATAAGTGCTATAAATAAAGAAATACTGCAAAGTACATATTTTCCAGAACAAATAAATCAGGGACTAATTGTTTCTCCGTAAAAATTTAAAAAAAATTTTATAAATCTTTCTCTATCAATGATTGACACAATAATTGTAATCATTTTATCAGTTACTTTTTTTGGTATAATTTTCTTTTTATACGTAAAAAGAGCACTAAAAAAGCAACTTGATTATTATTTGTCTAAAGAAAAGAAAAAGAAGTAAATCAAATCATCTTAGTAAACTTTAAAAACTCATCTTTGGGTAAATCTAAAACTTTTTTGGATGTATCGTAGCTAAAACCAGACCTAGCTAAAATTGAAATATCTTTTTTATAAAACAAAGATCTATTACTTTCCTCTCTAATTGGTCCTATCCTTCTTTTCTTGCATATCTTAATTGCAGAAAAAAAATCTGGATCTGCCTCATCTTCTTGAATCTTAGAAATGCTATCCTTTATATATTTCTGGTCAATTCCTTTTTTTATAAGATTAAATCTAATTTTATTAAGCGAATAACCTCGCCTATAAAAAGCCTTAGATTTTGCATCTGAATAATATTTGTCATTTAAAAATTTTTGATCTTCTAATGAGATGATGACTGTATCAATCAAATTAAATAGCTCTTTTTTGCTTACTGTTTTTTGTTCAATTTTAACAAATTTTTTAAATAAATATGTTCGTAATTGTTGTTTCGAAGGGTTATATTTTTCAATATATGAATGAGCAAAATTTCTAATTTCTTCTATTGAGGCTTCAAGATTTTTTTTATTTTTAATAGGATTCATCTTTTTTATATATTATATTACATGTTTAACTTTTTATGATAATTCAATTTGAAGAATATTTAACATTAAAAAATATATATTATGCAGCAAATTTTGGTATATTACCATTTTGGCTTTTATTAATTATAATTCCTAATTCAAGGATTACCCAAATATTTGTTAATTCAATAGTTGTACCACTTATCTTATCAACAGCATTTGTTTATCTTATTTATCAAGCAATACTGTTAGAGGTGTCATTCCTTAACATTTTTGAACTATATTTAAGTATTGATAATTTATATACAATATTTTCAACTGAAATTTTTTTATTAGCTTTTTGGCTAATTTTTTTATCCCTGAGTTTATTTTTGGGGTCTTGGGTTTCTCGAGATGCTTTAAAATATGGTATTTCAAAAAAACTTGTTGCCCTGCCTTTAGTTCTAATTTATTTTTCTGGTCCCTTAGGGCTTTTGTTGTACTGGTGTTTTAGAATTTTTTACGCAAAAAAACTTGGTTTGCATGACTAAATTTTACTTAGGCCCAGTATTTTAGATTTATCCATTAAAATAAATAATTTATTGTTAACTATAATCAGTCCTGATGGATTCATAGCTTTTATTTTTTTATAACTTTCAGTTTTTCCAGTGATCGCTGAGCTTGTTATTAAAAAACCATTAAGTGTAACAGAGTAAATTTTACCAGAACCCATAATGAAGTTTGATATTTGAGTTTTCTGTTTTTTTCTTTTTAATATATTTAAAATATTAGAAGAAGAAATTATTTCACCAGTATTTTTGTCTAAAATTATAAAATAACCATTTTCTGTAACTAAAAAAATATTTTCTTCATCAACAATAGGTGTTCCTGACGAAGAAACATCGTTTTTCCAAATTGTACTTCCTGTATCTGCATTGAGCATATAAGAATTATTACCTGAAGAGAAAAAAATTCTATTATTATTTAAAATAATTTCAGACGATTTAAAAAAATCGGTTGCATTTGCATACAAGGATCCTGCAGTATTTCTTGACCATATAATATTCCCATTATTTGAATCAATTTTATATACGTCGGCAGAAGATGTGATAGCAAAAATATAACCATCATTAGAAACTGCAATTGATAATAAGTTTTGTGATTTAATAAACGAGGGTATAGAATGAATATCCCAATTCAACGATCCATCAATGGAGCTAAAGCAAACTATTTTATTATCTTGATCTATTAAAACTATTTTATCACCAAAAACTTTTATATTAGATCTAAATGAAATTCCATAATTTTTGATCCAAATCAATTTTCCATCACTAAGATTTAATGCATAGATTAATCCAATGTTATCTGCAACATAAACTCTGTTTTGATATATGGAAATTACTAAATTTTTATAAATTTTTTTGAAATTTTTTTTATAAATATTGTTTTTCCATTGAACTTTTCCATTTTCATCTAAGTTAAAAATTGTTCCCTTATCATCAGAAAAAGTCAGTTTGTTATTATAATTTAATATTTGAGAGGTGCTCTTATGTATTTTAAATTTGTTTTTTCCGACTTTTTTTTTAATAAATGTTTTGTCTATACCCTCTAAATAAATATTTCCAATAAAATTTTGATTATTTAAACTAGATGTAAGCCATGAAGAATTCTTTTTAGGATTAGATAAAACAATTTTTTTGCTTAACTGTATCTCTTTTTGAAAAAGAGCATCTGAAGAGTATATCTGTTCTATTTCGATTATTTCTTTTTGTTGCCTTTCGAGTTCAGCAATTTTTTCTCTTTCTTTTTTTTGATCTCCCCAGATTCCTGTTTTGCTATCAAATGAGCAATGATTTAATAATAAAAATGTTATAAAAAAAAATAATTTTTTTTTATAATTCATTCGCAATAAATAAAAGCTGTGATTTGGCTTGATTAATAATATCATTTTGAATATTTTTTAGTGAAAATACCTTTTCATAAAAGTCTTTGGCTTTTATATATTCTTTTTTCGAAAAATAAAAATCACCAATTAACAACATGGTGTGACCTTTCCAAACCGATTCTTCACTATTTAATATTATTTTTGTTTCTTCTAAGAATTTAAATTCATCAACATAGTTAGAGCTGTATAATGCTTTTTTGTATAACATTAGGTTTTTTATCTCAGTATCAAAGTCATTATTTTCTAACAGATGATTAAATAGTTTATAAACTTCGTTATAATCCTCTATTAATTTCTCATCCAAAATTATAAAGAGACTTAACGTGGAATATACCTGGTCGTTTGAAAAAACAATATCTTTTAACAATTGCACACCTTGATTTTTATTTTCGTTTTCCAGGTGTATTTTAGCTTTAATATATTTTTCTGCCAGTTGAAGTCTTTCTTTTTTTTGGCTTGATGAATAATAAGTATAGATCGATAAAGAAACGACCAGTAAAATAATAGTAGAGAAAATTATGAATTTATTTGACTCATAAAATGTTCTTAACTTTGATGTTTTGGTAATGTTATATTGTGCTTCGTGTAAATTTTCTGACATAAAAAATTCCTTTTATTTATACACATTTTGAATAAAAGGAAATCTTTTCATTTTTACATCTTTTGAGTAAGATTTTATACTTTTATCCATTAGTTTACCTAAATTTCCATATTGCTTAACAAACTTTGGTGAAAAATCACTAAGACCTAACATGTCGTCAATTACAAGTATTTGTCCATCACAATATTTTGATGCACCTATACCTATCGTTGGTATAGAAACTTTTTGTGTAATTTTTTTTGCTAAATTTTCTACAACACACTCAATTATAATTGCAAAAGCTCCTGATTGATCTATAGATAACGCGTCATTTATAATTTTATTTTTTTGAATCAAATTTTTTCCTTTAACTTTAAATTTAGTAGCACTTTGTGGCAATAAACCGATGTGACCCATAACTGGAATCCCTTTTTCGACTAAATACTTAATTATCTTTGAAACTTCCGTGCCACCTTCTAATTTTACCGCATCACATTTAGTTAGTTTTATTACTTTCCTCGCATTGTTGTATGCTAAAGATTTAGTTGAGTATGTTTTGTGAGGCATATCAAAAACAACTAAACTATTTTTGGCAGTATTTCGTACAGCTTTAGCATGCAGGATCATGGTATCTAATTTGACTTCTCTTGTTGATTTCATGCCGTACAAGACCATGCCTAATGAGTCTCCGACTAATATTATATCACAATATTTGTTAGCTATTTTTGCTGTATATTTAGAATATGCTGTTAAACAAACGATAGGTTTTTTATTTTTTCTTTTTTTGATTTTGCTAATTTTTATTTTGCTCATTTGTAGGTATTAATTTTTTAAATTTTTTTTGCATTTCATCTTTCTTTGAACAAAACGATTTACACACTAAATCAAAATTATTAATTAATTTTTTTGCTTCATCATAATTTGATTGTTTAATTTTAATTAATGTTAACATATATATTGCTTCATCATTTTTTGGATTTATCAAAATAACATTATTTAAATTAACTTCTTCTTCTAATTCATTTCCACTTTGGTTAAATATTTTTGCAAGATATAAATATGAATTTTCATTTTTTGGATTAAAAACTATATCTCTTTCAAACAAAATTCTTGAATTATCAAAATCTTTTTTATCATAAAGTTTTACTCCACGATCGAAATTATCAGATGTGCCAGCAATTGAGCTTGAGCAGAGAATAAAACAAATCGTCAATATTTTTATTATAAATAATTTTTTATACATTGATATTATGTATCATATTTTTAAAAGACCATTACAATAAATATAAATCTCTTTAGATTCTTTTTTGCTCGATATAGGTTTATATATAACGACTTTTTTAAAAAGCTTATTTGCTGCGCTGTTAATTTCACTAAATATTGAACCCATAAAAATTTTTGATATGAACACGCCCTCTTTTCTTAAAATTTTTTTAGCTAAATCCATGGCTTTTAAACAAAGCTCACCGGTCCTAAATGAATCGACATCTTTATTACCTGAAGTGTTTGCGGCCATATCTGAAATAACTACGTTTATTTTTTCATTATTAAAATAAGAAATTATTTGATCTTGTATTTTTTTGTCATTAAAATCTCCACTTATAAAATCTACATTTCTAATTTTTTCCATTAACTTTATATCTACCGATAAAATTTTACCTTTAGATAGTTCTTTAGTGGCCACTTGAGACCACCCACCAGGCGACGATCCTAAATCTAAAAGATGAGTATTTTTTTTTAAAAATCTAAATTTTTTGTTCATTTCTATTAATTTAAAAGCTGACCTAGATCTAAATCCATAGGCTTTGGACTTTCTGGAATATACGTCGCCTTTTCTTTTATTTAACCAGTTTTTAGAAGATTTGTTTTTTTTCAATTTATTACAGATTTTTTTTAATAAAATTTTTTACAATATATCTTCAGTCTCTTCATCTGTATCTGTATTGTTTTTTAAAAAATTTTTGTTTTTATGATGGTAATGAAAATAGCTTATCGGTATTAGTACTACATACACTACACCAGTAACAAACAAAGTTCCAAAAGTATAAAAGATTACAAGACTTAAATAAATTCCTATACCTAGTAGTAAAAAAATTCCAGATTTTCTTGGAATTGTTATCCTCTTTAATGAATACGTAGGAACGTTACTAACCATTAATACTGAAGTCATAAGAATAATTATTGAACTTATTATAGCTTTATTTTGAAATTGAAATAAATCACTTAGACTAAGGATAAGAGGTAAAAGTACGAGGCCTGCCGCTGCAGGTGAAGGAACACCTTCGAAAAAATTAATTTTCCAAGATTCGTTTTCATCGATAGTAGTTAAATTAAATCTTGCTAATCTGAGCGCACAACATACTACATAAATTAAAACAATCATCCATCCAAATTTTCCTAATTCATTAATTGCCCAAAAGTACATTACAAAACTTGGCGCTACTCCAAAACTAATTACATCTGTTAAAGAATCTAGTTCCTTACCAACTTTAGAAGTTCCTTTAATTAATCGAGCTACCCTTCCATCCAAAGTATCTAGTATAGAAGCAAAACCGATAGCTATTACAGCCATTGAAAAGTTTAAATCTAAAGCAAATTTAATTGAGCTTAAACCTAAACAAACACCAAAAATTGTTAAAGTATTTGGTAAAAGTGATTTAGGATTTTTTTTTGAAATTAATCTAAATTCTTTTTTGTTTTCAATCATTTAGTTTTTTACCAATTATAGTTTCTCCTGATATTGCTTGTTGATTTTTTTTTACTAAAACTGAATAACCTGAAAAGTATAAATCAACCCTGCTGCCAAATCTTATAATTCCAAATTTATCACCTTGTTTAATTTCATCATTCTCACTGACTTCACAAACTATTCTTCTAGCTATTAATCCAGCTATTTGTACTAAAACTAATTCTTTTCCTTCTGTATTTTTTATTTTAACATAATTTCTTTCATTTTCATCGCTTGCTTTATCTAAAGAAGCATTAAAATATTTTCCAGGTTTATAATAAATTTTATCAATCTTGCCAGATATGGGAACTCTATTTACGTGGCAGTTAAAAACATTCATAAAAATACTTACTCTAGTAAATTTTTTATTTTCAAGTCCTAATTCAATAGGACCATTTGTTTCAATTATCTGTGATACCATTCCATCAGCAGGTGATAATAAATATGAATCATCATTTATCGGAAATCTTTCTGGGTCTCTAAAAAAATAGTATACCCAAATAGTTATAGCTAAGCTTATTAAACCTAAAAAATTTGAAATTAGTAAAAGTATAAAAGTAGCAACCGAAGCTATTGCTACAAATCTATAGCCTTCTTTATGTAACTTTGGAAACAGAAAATTTATCATATCAATATTCTTTGTAATTTTAAGGTAATATGTATAATAAGAAATAAATTCAATCTATAAAAATTAAATAAAATGTCAAAAATTAATGTAAAAAATCCAATTGTTGAGCTAGATGGCGATGAAATGACCAGAATAATATGGAAATTTATCAAGGAAAAATTGATTCTTCCCTACCTTGATATAAATATTAAATATTATGATTTAGGTATCAAAAAACGTGACGCAACTTCAGATCAAATAACAATCGATTCCGCAAAAGCTATAAAAGAATTTGGTGTTGGAATTAAGTGCGCCACAATTACGCCTGATGAAAATCGCGTTGAAGAATTTAAATTAAAAAAAATGTGGCGATCTCCAAATGGTACTATTAGAAATATTTTAGGTGGGACTGTTTTTAGAGAGCCAATATTATGTAAAAATATACCCAAATTAGTTCCGAGCTGGACTAATCCTATCGTAATTGGAAGACATGCTTTCGGAGACCAATATAGAGCAACAGATTTTATAGTTCCAGGTAAAGGTAAATTAGAGATGAAATGGACGTCTGAGGATAATAGTGAAAAAAAAGAATTTGAAATATTTAATTTTCCTGGGCCAGGTGTAGCTTTATCAATGTATAACTTGGACCAGTCTATAAAAGATTTTGCCAGAGCGTGCATGAATTACGGATTAAATAGAAAATGGCCAGTTTATCTTTCAACTAAAAATACAATTTTAAAAAAGTATGATGGTAGATTTAAAGATTTGTTTGAAGAAGTTTATAAAAAAGAATTTGAGAAAATGTTTAAAGAACGAAAAATTACTTATGAACATAGACTTATCGATGATATGGTTGCTTGTGCAATGAAATGGAATGGAAATTATATTTGGGCTTGCAAAAACTATGATGGTGATGTCCAATCAGATACTATTGCGCAAGGATTTGGGTCGCTTGGACTAATGACAAGTGTATTGATGTCGCCAGATGGAAAAACTATAGAGTCCGAGGCAGCTCACGGAACTGTAACACGCCATTATAGGTTACATCAACAAGGTAAAGAAACTTCAACAAATCCTATTGCTTCTATTTTTGCATGGGCCAGAGGTTTATATCATCGTGCTAAATTAGATAACAATGTTGAATTAAAAAAATTTGTTAAACTTTTAGAAAAAGTTTGTATTCAAACTGTTGAAAGTGGATTTATGACTAAGGATTTAGCTATATTAATTAATAAAGACCAAAAGTACTTAACCACAAATCAATTTTTGGAAATTATAAGTTCTAATTTAAAAAAAAATCTTAATTAATTTCTTTACTCAAATTTTTAAAAGCTTCATCAATTTTAGTTTGGTCAAGTCCTCCGGCTTGAGCAAAATCTTTTCTGCCTCCCCCACCTTTACCACCCAGCACTTTTGAAGCAATTTTTACAAGTTTTACTGCGTCATATTTTGATATTAATCTTTCGGTAATACCGACTGCAACACCTACTTTTCCTTCAAAAATAGAAAAACTAACTATAATACCTTCTTTAATATCTTTTTTACTTTCGTCAACAATGTTTCTTAACTCTTTAGATGGTAAATCTTTAAGAATTTGCTTTCTTAAGATAAATGTATCAACTTTTATATCTTTGATGATATTTTTACTTTTATCTTTAATAATATCTTTAATTTTAATTATTTCTAATTGTTTATTTAGATTTTTTACATTTTCAGATGGTTCTAAGTTTTCTTTATAAAGAGGTTCAATCTTATACTTTAAAATTTCTTTTTTAATCAAATCAATTTGTTCTTCAATTTTTTTAATGTTCGATGATTTTTCTTTTTTTAAATTTTTTTCATAATTTTCTAATTGTTTGTCTCTTAACGCTTCTATTCTTCTTACACCTGCCGCAATGGAAGATTGACTTATTATTTTAAATCTTCCAATTTCTTTCGTATTTTTTACATGAGTTCCTCCACATAGTTCCGTAGAAAAATAATTATCATTTTCTTTACCTATAGAAAGCACTCTGACCTCTTCACCATATTTTTCACCAAACATTGCCAAAGCTCCTTTATCTACTGCTTCTTTTGGTGTCATTACTCTAGTTTTTACATCAGCAAAAGTCTTTACCATGTCGTTTACGTATTTTTCTATTTTTTCAATTTCATTTTTTTCAATAGGTTTATTGTGGCTAAAATCAAACCTTAGCTTTTCAGAACTTACCAGGGAACCCTTTTGCATAACGTGTTTTCCAAGCGTTCTTCTTAAAGCTTCATGTAATAAATGTGTTGCTGAATGATAAGCTTTAGCATTATTTCTTCTTACGACATCAATTTCAAGATTTACATTTTGATTAGTTTTTAAAATACCTTTTTCAATTTTTCCTAAATGCACATGCAAATCACCCATCTTTTTTTGAGTATCTATTATTTTTATTCTACAATCGTTAGAATAAATGGTCCCTCTGTCTCCAATTTGACCTCCTGACTCAGCGTAAAACGGAGTTTGATTTGTAACGATCTCAACATCATCTCCTGTTTTAGCATTGTCTACAAAACTTTTACCTTTGGATATCTTAAGTACTACACCTTCGGCTTTATCGAATTCGTATCCTAAAAATTCAGTAGGATTTATTTCTTCTCTTATTTGAAACCATTTTTCTTCAATAGATTTATCTCCAGAGCCTTTCCAATTAGCTCTAGCTAATTTTTTACTTTTCTCCATTTCATTGGTAAATCCAATTTTATCTACTTTTATATTTTTGTTTCGTAAAATATCTTCAGTTAAATCTAGGGGAAATCCATACGTGTCATAAAGTTTAAATGCTATTAACCCAGGTAAAACATTTTTTTTCACACTTACAAGATTTTGATTTAAGATTTTTATTCCACGTTCTAATAATGAAGAGAATTTCTCTTCTTCATTCTTCAAAGTTTCAATTATTAATTCTTTGCGAAGATTAAGTTCAGGGTAACTATTCGACATTTCGTTTAAGAGAACATCAAAAAGTTTATAAAAAATAGGATTTTTGCTTCCTAAAGTATGGGCATGTCTCATTCCTCTTCTCATAATTCTTCTAAGTACATAACCTCTTCCTTCATTTGAAGGAAGGATTCCTTCTGCAATTAGAAAACTGCTTGCCCTTAAATGATCAGCTATAACTCTATGAGATGCTATAGTCTTTTCGTTAATTGGTGATTTTATTACATCAGAAGAAGCACGTATTATTTCTTTAAAATGATCAATATTATAATTATCATGAGTGCCTTGAAGTACTGCTGTCATTCTTTCAAGTCCCATTCCTGTGTCTACTGATGGTTTTGGTAAATTAATTCTTTTTTCTTTTGAAATTTGTTCATACTGCATAAAAACTAAATTCCATATTTCAATAAATCTATCGCCCTCTTGATCTTTGCTTCCAGGAGGTCCTCCCTTAAGTTTTTCACCATGATCGTAAAAAATTTCTGAACAAGGGCCACATGGACCAGTATCACCCATTGACCAAAAATTATCTGATGTTGATATTTTGATAATTTTACTTTCAGGCAAACCTGCAATTTTTTTCCACAAATTAAAAGATTCATCGTCTTCAGAAAATACTGTAACTAATAATTTTTCTTTAGAAATTTTAAAATCCTTAGTTAATAAATCCCAAGCAAGGATAATAGCTTGTTCTTTAAAATAATCTCCAAAAGAAAAATTTCCCAACATCTCAAAAAAAGTATGGTGTCTCGGTGTATAACCAACATTTTCAAGATCATTGTGTTTTCCACCAGCGCGAACACATTTTTGCGAAGTGGTTGCTTTCTTGAATGGTTTTTTTTCTAAACCAGTAAATACATTCTTAAATTGTACCATACCAGAGTTAGTAAACATCAAAGTAGGATCATTACTTGGTACTAAATTGCTTGATTTTACAATTTGATGATCTTTCTTTGAAAAATAATTTAGAAACAAGTTTCTAATATTTTTTAATGTTTTATCTGTCATCTAACTAATAAATACAGTTTTTTAGTTTGATGTCTAGATATGTAGAAAGGCGCTTTTTTAAAGGCGCCTTTCTTAGAGAGCGTAGAATTTTATTATTTTTTGTCTATTTCTGGTTTTTGAGACTCTTTTGTACCCTTTTCTACTTGTGGGTTACCTTCAATTTTTTTAGCTATTAATCCAGCTTTTGTTCTAATAGTCATTTCAATTTCTGCTGCAACTTTTGGATTTTGTTCTAAGTAGATTTTTGCATTTTCTCTACCTTGTCCAATTTTTTGACCTTTGTATGCATACCATGCTCCTGCTTTTTCGACCACATCAGCCTTGGCACCTAAATCAATTAATTCTCCTACTTTACTGATTCCTTTTCCATACATTAAGTCAAACTCCACAACTTTGAATGGTGGTGAAACTTTATTTTTAACAATCTTTACTCGAGTTGAATTGCCAATTATTTGATCTTTCTCCTTAATAGCTCCTATTCTTCTTATATCCATTCTTACCGATGAATAAAATTTTAAGGCATTTCCTCCAGATGTTGTTTCTGGATTTCCAAACATAACACCAATTTTCATTCTAATTTGATTAATAAATATTACCATCGTATTTGTGTTTGCTATTGAACTAGTCAATTTTCTTAATGCTTGACTCATTAGACGTGATTGTAAACCTACATGATGATCTCCCATTTCACCTTCTAGTTCTGCTCTTGGAGTTAATGCAGCTACAGAATCAACAACTAATACAGAGATAGAGCCCGATTTTATTAATGTGTCAGCTATTTCTAAAGCTTGTTCTCCTGTATCAGGTTGGGATATTAAAAGTTCTTCAGTTTTTACACCTAATTTTTTTGCATAAACTGGATCTAAAGCGTGTTCTGCATCAACAAAGCCACATATACCACCTACCTTTTGAGCTTCAGCAATTACCTGTAATGCTAAAGTTGTTTTTCCTGAGGACTCTGGACCATAAATTTCTACAACTCTACCTTTTGGAAGACCTCCAATTCCTAATGCCAAATCTAAGCTTAAAGAACCTGTGGATACTGCTTCAATATTCATTGCAGCTTTTTGCCCTAGTTTCATTACTGAGCCTTTTCCAAAATTTTCGTCTATCTGACTGATAGCTGCTTCTAGAGCTTTATTTTTTTGCTTTATTTCAGTTTCTTGATTTTTGCCTGTTTTTACTATTTTTAAGTTATTTTTAGTCATAATTTGCCTTTTTTTTTTAAATTTAGTTAACGAATCATATTATTCAATGTACACATTTTGTTCTTTTTATCAAGAAATAAAAATTTTTAAATAAAATGCCAATTTTTGTAACTTTTTATAAAACCTTATTGTTTTAAATTTAGCTGTTTTGCTGTAAGCCGGCCAACTGAGGATAAAAGATTAAATTGTGATATTAGGTAATTTCTTTCAGTGCTTGCTAGGTTAATTCTAGAATTTAATAAAATAGACCGAGATTGAATTACCTCTAAAGTAGTTCTGTTGTTCCCAGATTCGTATTCAAGAGTTATGCCTTCGCTCGCTAATTCAGCAGCTTTTACCTGTAGCTTAATAGAGTCTAAAACGCTTTTGGAAGATTGATAGTTTGACCAAGCATTAGCTACTTCTGCTTCTACTATTTTTTTTTTATTTTCTAATAAAAGTTCTTTTTGATTTTTAATTTCTTGAAATTTTCTAAAATTAAATGCGTTTTTGCCGCCAGCAAACAAGGGCCACGAAGCAGTAGCAGTAACTGTCTCTTGGGTTCTTTCTTGCACAGTGGAGCTAATGTTATCTTGCTCTGCTCTTTTATAAGAAAGTGTTGCTGTAGGAGAAAGTTCAGATCCAGCAATTGTTACATCTAATTTAGATTGTTCATATTCTAAAATAGCTATTTGCAAATCAGGATTTTCTAGTTTAGATATTTTGTAAGCGGTAGCCAAACTTTCAGGTAAATTTAAATTACTTTCTGGTATTTCTTGAATATTTTGGTCTATTATTTTTATACCAATGATTCTTTTAAAATTTACTACACTTGTAATTAAATCATTTTCAGCAGCTATTAATGCAGCTTTGGCACCTGCAAGTGAAGATTCGGATTGTGCTAAATCACTTAGGTTAATTTCACCTTTTTCTAGTCTATTTTGATCAGTTTCTACTTGTCTTTCTAGTAAATCTACATTTGTTAAATTGATATTTACCTTCTGTCTGTTTAAAAGTAATTCTGTATGAGCTTTGGCTGCATCTAATAAAACTTCTTGCTCAATTTTTTTAAGTTTAAATTCACTAAGTTTTTGACCTTTTCTTTTTTTTTGCAAATTAGCAACTCCTCCAAAACCTTGGAAAATTTTTTGCTCTACAAGAAAAGATCTTTCTTTGGGATCTATATTTACATCGTCTAAGTTGCTATTAAAACTATCTTGTGATGAATTGTATCCAGATATTGTAACACTTGGTAAAAACTCACTAACAGCTTCCTTTTTTTCTTCTTTTGAAGCTCTCATGCTTGCTCTTTCTGCGTTGAGTTTAGAATTATTTAAATATGCAGATTGTAAAGAATTTAATAATGTATTAGCTTCAGCTCTATTAAATTCGGTTGTTAATATCAAAATAAAAATGGCTCTAACAAAAAATTTCATAATTCAAGATCTATATATAATTTTTTTAATTGAATGATTTTTTTT
>MDSV01095714.1_pt1 | contig 18828 bp, 17 predicted proteins | sample 810851 | NCBI WGS metagenome assembly MDSV01 (sample SAMN05326640, study PRJNA326480) | marine metagenome | isolation source: seawater | place: Atlantic Ocean: North East | collected 2012 | reverse complement strand
GAGCCATTACCGACGCCAAGGTAAACCGAGTTGAAATCGGGGTCATAGACAATGGAGTTCCACACGGTACCGCCACCGCCGAACTCCCACCAGCTGCCGCCTTTCCATGTTTCTGCCGCGAGCTCCATTTCTGGGTGCTCAAATGGCAAAGAGGGGTCACCAGGGACCGTAAAGAAGCGCCAAACTTCTTCGCCGGACTCTGCATCGTATGCGGTCACGTAGCCTCTGACGCCGAATTCAGCGCCGCCATTACCGATGAACACTTTACCGTTAGCCACACGAGGCGCACCGGTGATCGTATAAAAACGTGTGCGATCAATCAGCGTATCGACTTCCCACACGACAGAGCCCGTCGCAGCATCCAGCGCGACCAACCGGCCATCCAGGGTACCGACATAGACCCGGCCCTTGTAGACCGCAACGCCGCGATTCACCACGTCACAGCAGGCTTTGCGTGCCCACTCACCGGGCACCTCCGGGTCATATGACCACTTGGTTTCGCCGGTGATGGCATCCACTGCGAAGACTTTGCTCCACGTGCTGGAAAAAAACATGGTGTCGTCAACGACGATGGGGGTCGCTTCCTGAGCACGGTTGGTATTCATGTCCTTGTACCAAGCAAGACCCAACTGACCCACCGTTTCCTTGTTGATTTGCGTTAGTGGCGAGTGCCGCTGCTCTTCGTATGTACGACCGAAGGACAGCCAGTTGCCAGGTTCCGATGCCGCGTTCTTAATACGCTCATCATCGATGAAACCCATAGTCGGTTCGACGGCAGACCCTGCGCCGGCCACATCAGCGGCGACACCTTCATCGTTAGCGGACTGCGGACTCAACGCGGTGTAGGCAATCACTGCCAAAACGAGCGCGCCAAGAAGTGCGAGAACTTTATTCATTATCCCAATCTCCCTTTCTATCAGTCGCTGAACTTAACCTATTCGCGGGTGTGAATACACCGCCACTGTATGCGTCAACGTTATGTTCATCAAAACAGCACTGAGCCATCAAAACCCGGCGTGATGTCTAAGAAGGAACTCCGTTGCGCCTAGACTGATGCCCGACCCAAGTCCTGCAGTAGATCTGCCACTCGAACTCGCCAGGCCGAGGCGATTTGCCGGGTCCACGCGTCTCCCAAGGCAGGGGCAAGCGCCTCGCCCATCGCCTGAAAGTACGGGCCGTACATGTCCGGCGACACGCTGTAAGCGGACACGTGATTGGTTACCTCCCAGCGAAAATAGCTTTCAGGCCCAAGCAACTCTGGATCCATCAGCAACTCGAATGTTTGATCCAACATGCGTCCACGCATGTTGTCATCGGCCTGCTGCATCAGCTCCTCAGCGTCGGGACGCAGTTGAAAGAAGCGCTCGTAGATTTGTGGCGACAAATCAATGTCTCGCTCCGCCAAAATCTCAAATGCCTGCGTCAGTTCTGCGGTGCCTCGCGCGGCTTCCGTCATCTTCGCTTCCCCCTATTCGTCGACGTTAACTGGGCCGATACTCTGGCACGTCTTCCCCCTGAACAAAGGCCTTAATCATATCGTTTACTGCTTCAGGCTGCTCTTGCTGCACCCAATGGGAAACACCCGGCAGATAGCGAATCGTGAAGTCGTTCACGTAGTCACCCGTGGTTAAGGTGGTGGATTTATCCAACGCCACATCGTCCTCGCCCCAGACCATCAGCGTGGGCACGTCAATCGGCGTGCGGGGGTCGGTTCGAGGTCGGCTGCGGTCGCCACGCAGCAGGGCCCGATAAAAATTCACCATGGCCGTCAGCGCGCCGGGCTGAGCCGCGTTGCGGCGATACACCTCGCGCACGTCGGTAGGGAATTGGCCCGCGTTGGCAGAGGTCTTACGGAACATCTCGGCAATGGGTTCGGCGCGGTCTTTGCCCAACAAATACTCGGGCAGCCGCGGCAGCTGGAAGAACAGGATGTACCAGCTTTTTTTCAACTGCGTCCAGCCAAAAGCGTCCTGCATCGCCTGAGGGTGCGGCACATTGCAAATAACCAAACGCTGCAGCGGCAAACGTTTGAGTAGCGCAAATTGCCAAGCGATCACGGCCCCCCAATCGTGGGCAATGAGCGTCACCTCAGATTTGCCACTGGCTTCAATCAACCGAGCCACATCCTCAACCAGTTCGTCCAGCCGATACGCCTGCAACCCCTCCGGGCGAGAACTGTTGCCGTATCCGCGCAGATTGGGTGCCCAAGCGGTAAAGCCTGCATCTGCCAACATAGGCAATTGGTAACGCCAAGAAAAACTGTGCTCAGGAAATCCGTGCAGGCACAGAGCCAAGGCATCCCCGTCTCCACATACGTCGACCTCAAACGTCAGATTATCGGCCACGCTTACCATCGTGGTCTGAATGCGCGGGTCCTTTAACGACGCAGGAACAATGTCCATAGGAAGACTCCATAATTCATTTCAATTTCAGTCCTAAGGCGAACCATCAAGCAGTTTCAGAAGCCGACTTGCTCGCCGTCAAAATCCACAGGGGATCGGCATCCGGGGGCGACTGATCGTGGAATTGGATTCCCGAAAAGCCACTCTGCTGCAGGCAGTAGCCCACCAGCTTCATTTTGTCATCACGCTGCATGCCCTGAAAGGCAGCAATGGCCTTGGTTGGAAAAAGCCGGTGTGACATCGCGATGGCGATGGCGCCGCCGGGCTTCAACACACGAAACACCGAGCGCAGCACATGCACGGGCTGGGTCAGGTACTGAATGGACACCACGATCATTGCGCGGTCAAAGCAGCCATCAGCATAGGGCAGCACGGGATTCTGGTTCAAATTTTGCACACACCACTCAGTGAGCCGGGTATTCGCAGCCAACTCCTGAGCGTTCATTCCCAATCCGGCCACACGGGACAGAGCCAACTCTTCCGGCAGGTGGGAAATCCACGAGGACATGAGATCTAGGACATCGGCATCGGCGGGAACAAAATCCCGATAAAAGTCGGTGAGCGCAGACAGCGTCGCATCGTCAACATGAGCCACCATACGCGGCTGTTCGTAAAACACGTCGTCACTCTCATCGTCCGACCGCTCAAACCAAGCGGTGGGCAGACCAAAATAACTTTCCTGAGACGCTTCTTCTGACACGACATGCTCGGACAACTGGGTGAGACTCCATGGTAGCGCGAGATCGCCCCCTGAGAAATGCTCGCACAGCTCAGCGTCAGCACCCCCGCCATGCGCTGCCCGATTAGGCAGGGCGGGCTTTGGGCATATGGCTGATAAACGCTTCATCCGCTGGCGATGACCAGCAAGTGATGACCACTAGCGCTCCGTCCTTTACCACTCGGTCAGTCCATTCAATTTGGGAAGTAAATGTACTCGTCCCCTTCGGCGTAAGCTCGCGTTGCGTCTTTATCGATGAGTTGGGGCGAATCCATAACGCTTGGCCAGATGGGCTCTGCTTGTTCCGCATTGTGGGCGGCCAGAAGACCCTGCAGTTCAGTGACCATGTCCGGTCGCGCGTCGACTAAATTGATACGTTCCCTTGGGTCCGCTGCGAGATCGAACAACCAAACCGCTTCTTCACGCTTACCGTCCTTGGTGAGGTTCTCTGCACGAATCAGCTTCCAGTCTCTATGACGGACAGACTGATGATGTCCTTGCCGCCAAAACAAGGTCTCGTGAGGCACACCCTGCGCATCGCCAGTCACGAAGGGCATCAGGTCGACGCCATCCATCACACGATCTGTGGGTACCGGTGCCTGTGCCGCCGCGGCGATGGTGTGAAACAGATCCACATGATGTACCGGTGCGGCCAGCTCACTTCCCTCTGGAATTTTCGCCGGCCACTTGGCCATAAAGGGCACATGGGTCCCGCCCTCAAAGTGATTGAGCTTCCAGCCCCGAAACGGTTTGTTCACATCCGGCAAACCAATGTACTGAGCACCGCCATTATCACTGGTAAATAAGATCAGCGTATTGTCGGCTAAACCATTGTCCTCCAACGCCTGAGTCACCATGCCGATGGAGCGATCTACTGCGCGAATCATGGCCGCGTAAACCCGCAGATGGTGATCTTCGATATGCGCGAGCGCGTCATAGTCTTCTCGAGTGGCCTGCAGCGGGTTATGAATGCCCCAATGCGAAAGGAACATGAAGAAGGGTCGGTTTTTGTTGTTCTCAATAACTTTTACCGCTTCACGGCTGTAGTAGTCGGTCAAATAGCCGTCGGGCTCAAACACCTCACCGCCGTTAAATTGTGCTTTGTATTGAGAGGAAGCCCAGACCATTTTTTCAATGTTTTGATCCAGCCTTTTGGCATTCACCACGTTGGGATGATCTTCCGGCAGATACAGCAGACCCGCCATATACAACGATTCATCGAAACCCTGGTGCTCTGGCCGCATATCGCCGGTTGAGCCCAAATGCCATTTGCCGATATGGACGTTGTGATAGCCACGTTGCCCCAACACTTCAGCAATGGTGATTTGCTCGGATGGCATCCCCAGATCCTCCATCTCAGGGAGCTGATCGGCGCCTTCCATATCAATCATGACCGGCAAACCTTCGCCATCGCTGTCCTGCTGCATCCAATTGAAAATGATCGGACCGATTTTGAACACCGGTGTGAACTCGAAACCAAAGCGAGTGGAATACCGCCCGGTCAGCATCGAAGCCCGCGAGGGAGCACAGACAGCGTTAGCGGCATAGCCGTTGGTAAAGCTAACGCCCTGATGCGCCAGCGCGTCGATGTTTGGCGTCATCAGCGTGCCATCTGCAGCACCACCGTTGTAGAGAGAGATGTCGTTAAAGCCCATATCATCGGTCATCACCAGAATAATGTTCGGCGGTCTCTGGTTCGCCGGTACCTGCGCACTCGCAGGGCCAACCTGCCACTCAATCGGGCGATTCGGCGCTGTTGGTTGCAGCAGACTCTGTACCGTGGGCAACGCCCAAACCAACAAATCCACTTTGTTTTGCCAAGCAACGGCGGCGGCAACAACCAACACACATATGCTCGCGAATAACTTTTTCATGACACCCCCTTGCCTCACAATCGGTGCCATACTATGTTAAAAACTAATGTCAGTCATTATTTTACAGTCCCGGCGGAATTAGGCGCGGGCACGGCGCAAAGGGAGCCATAACATGACCTCATCGGAACCACTGATTTTAAAAGGTGTACCCGGATCACCGTACACACGAAAAATGCTGGCCTATTTGCGCTTCCGTCACATTGGCTACCAGCTGCTCATTGGCGATCAAGCCTCGCATATGAACTTACCCGAAGCCAAAGTGCAGTTGCTGCCGACCTTTTATCTGCCAAACGACCAAGGCGAAATAGATGCAGTCGTCGACTCCACCCCACTAATCCGCCGTTTCGAACAAGACTTCATAGGCCGGGCAGCCATTCCCCAGCACCCTGTATTGGCCTTCATCAATGACTTGCTCGAGGACTATGGCGATGAATGGTTAACAAAAGCGATGTTCCACTACCGTTGGTACTACCAAGACGACATCACTACCGCGGGAAAAATTTTGCCACGCTGGTCCAATAACGGCGCCTCGGAGGAAGAGCTGCGCCAGTACGGCAGCTACATTTCCGAACGCCAAATTTCGCGGCTCTATGTGGTGGGTTCCAACGACATCACGGCACCGGTAATCGAGGCCAGTTACCAGCGATTTCTGACGATCTTTGACGATCTGCTGCAGCGCCACCGCTTCGTCCTAGGCGATCGCCCAAGCAGTGCCGACTTCGGAATCTATGCTCAGCTCACTCAGTTGGCAAAGTTTGATCCCACGCCAATGAAACTGTGCCTTGACCACGCGCCTCGGGTGCATGCGTGGACTGACATCGTCGATGACTTAAGCGGTCAGCCCGCCGAAGAGGATGACTGGATCGAGGCAGACGGAATTCGCGAGCATCTGGGCGAGTTGCTGAGCGAGGTGGGCCGAGTTTACATACCCGCCCTGCTCGCCAACAACGCAGCCATCGATGCGGGACAAGATCAAATGGATACCACCATCGACGGCCAACCGTGGACACAGCCCACCTTCCCCTACCAAGCCAAATGCCTGCAAACCCTGAGGCATCGTTACTTCAGCCTCGATCAAGCAGATCGGGACGGCGTCGATACCGTGCTCGCGGGCACCGGCTGTGAAGCCTTTCTCGGAAACTGAGCATGCGCCTGAGTACGCGTCTAAGATCCTACGCCATGCGTCTGTTGGGTTCCCAAGCCATGCTCAACCTTCCGCGCAGGGTCGCCCGCGCGCGCCGTAAGATTCGCGGGCAAACGCCTACAATCTATTACTTTCATCAGGTTGATGACCCCTACAGCCTCATCATGGCGCAACAGCTTGAGCGCTTCGCGGCGATGATCTCGCTGGACATCACGCCGTACCTGGTGAGTGGGCCCAATGACGCATTCAAAGGCGATGCGTCTCGATTTGATGATTGGGCGCTGCGAGATGCCGCCAGCATCGCCTCCTTTCTCGGCGATCCCCTGCCTATTCCTGACGGTCTTGAGCAGGCCGCATACCCGCCCCCGGACCAAAGTACCGCCGCCAATGCGTCATTGCTTGCTGCGTTGCATGGGGGACATTTTTGGCAGCTAGCGCAGCAAACTGGGCACGCGCTGTGGTCTCGCCAGCTGGCACCCAACGTTTCCGACGAAACTGCCGCGAACGTCGCGCAGGCCTTGAACGAGGGCGACACGCTGCAAGAGAGCCTGGGGCATTATCAGGGGGGCACACTGTATTTCGAGGGCGAATGGTTTTGGGGTGCTGACCGCCTGCCGCGACTGTGGGATCGCCTAGCTGCTGAGGGCTTTTGCGATGCCGAATCGCCTGTACTCGATCCTTACCGCAATGGCACAGCAGAAAGACTCACGGCCAACGGTCCGGTCTCTGCCGAAATCACGCTGGAGTACTACCCGTCACTGCGCAGCCCCTATTCGGCGATTGCCCATGCCGACGTAGAACGCTTGATCTCACGAACTCAGGTGGCACTGACTCTACGCCCTGTCATGCCCATGCTGATGCGCGGCGTTACCGCACCACGGGCCAAACAACGATACATTCTGACGGATTGCTCCCGAGAAGCTCAGGCCAGCAACACCCCATTTGGTAACTTTGTTGACCCCTTTGGCGAGCCGGTGAAACGCGGATTCGCGTTGTTTCCCGGTGCCTTGGCTCAGGGTAAGGGCATGGCCTTTGTCGGCGCATTTCTCAGCGCTGCCTTTGCCGAGGGCATCGATATCGACTCGGAACACGGCCTGCGGGAAGTAGTAGCCAACGCAGGCTTGCCGTGGGAGGCAACCCAGTCGCACCCCGACAGTGCCGCTTGGGCAGAGCTGTTGGAAGACAATGTGAATGCCATGCTTGGGGCAGGCCTTTGGGGTGTACCGAGTTTTCGCATCAGCAGCCCAGGGGAGCCGGATTTCTGCTGCTGGGGCCAAGATCGGATTTGGCGAGTCGAGCACGAGCTGGCCCGTCGTAGCCAACAATCCGATGGATAATTAGAACCACCCTCACAAGGAGTGTTCAGTATGAAGCGTAATGTCCAAGTCACTGTCGCAGTACTCATCGCCCTGATACTTTTGGCCAGCGTCCTTTACCGAACGGCGCCGGTTCAAGACGCCTTCATGAGAACTGGTGTGGCTGCAATGCTAAGCAGTACCCCGGAGACCTTCGATGGCCTGCAGGTCGTGGTTTGTGGCAGCGCATCGCCACTGGGCAACAACCCAGATCGCGCGCAAGCGTGCTTGGCGGTGGTTACGCCAGACCACCTTTTCTTGGTCGATGTTGGCGCCCGATCACCCTTGCGAATCGCCCAGGCTCAGCTGCCCATGAATCGGCTGACCGCGGTCATGCTGACGCATTTTCACTCGGATCATATCGCAGCGCTGGCCGACGTGAACTTGGCCTCTTGGGTTGCCGGGCGGCGAGCCAGCATGCGGGTCTATGGCCCAGAAGGCGTTGAGACCGTGGTCGCCGGCTTCAATCAGGCATACCGCCTCGACCGCGGCTATCGCACCGCCCACCACGGCGAGGCGTTACTGCCACCATCTGCGGGGCCGATGAAGGCCATGACATTCCAGCCCGGGCTTGTCTGGCAAGACAGTGACATGACGGTAACCAGCTTCCTAGTTGACCATCCTCCCATCGACCCTGCGGTCGGTTACCGATTTGATTATCGGGGGCGCTCAGTGGTAATCAGCGGGGACACCAACGCATCTGACAATCTCTTCACCGCAGCGGCGGATGCCGATATTGTCTTTCACGATGCCTTGGCTCGGGACTCTCTGGACATTATGCAAAATTCGATGGCCAAAGCCGGGCGATCCAGTCTTGCCCAAATCATCGCAGACGTAACCGACTACCACGCCGACACACGCACCCTTGAAGAAGCGGCAACCGCGGCAGGCATTGAGCAGCTGGTGCTTTATCATCTCGTACCTACGCCTATGAACTCACTTACTGAGACCATGTTTCTGCGGGGCTTGAGTGATAAAACCCTGCTGGCCCACGACCTTCAGGTCTTTGAACTGCCGCCTGAATCTGACGAAATCATTATTCGCTGAAACACACGCGGCGTTCGCTACTGAGCGCACAAGCATTTGCTGCTAGTCTTATTCCTGCTCGAGGGGAAAAGGGAGTATGCAGTGGCCTCATTTACACATTACGCCAATCTGGCGCGCGTCACGGTTCGTCAACGATTTGCGGAACAACACGAACTGAGTTTTCGTTCATTTATCGTCATTCTCGCGATATTCGTTGGGATGTCATCAAACGCTTGGTCGGCCAAACCCGATCACAAGGCGCACAACAAACACCTGTCCATGGCGCCCCCTGACGCGTCGCTTCAACTGCTCCCAGAGGCCCTCGGCAGCTACCGGTGGCCCATTTCCACGGACAACGTTCAAGCCCAGGCGTTTTTCGATCAGGGTATGCAGCTGCGTTGGGCCTACAACATGCCGGAATCCATCGCGTCCATGGTAAAAGCCCGGGAACTGGATCCCGCCTGTGCCATGTGTTTTTGGGGCGAGGCCTTTTCGCGGGGCTCCTTCCTCAACGGCGGCATGAGCGCCGAACAGGCCGCCGCCGCTCGAATCGCTATCCGTCAGGCTGACGCGCTCAAAGACAGTGTGTCAGCCATGGAGCGAGCGCTGATCGAAGCCACCCTAGTTCGCTATCCAGCCAACTACGAAACGACCAACCGACGCCCAGTCGACCAGGCCTTTGCCGATGCCATGGCCAACGTTTATGCAACCTATCCAGACGATCACAACATCGCGTCAATTTATGCGGTGGCTTTATTTTTGCTCGAGGATCGGCGCGGCTACCGGGATCTGGCTGATCCCGATCTGCAGCGCCTGCACGGTGTCTTGACTCGGGTACTCGCACAGGACATCAAACACCCGGGCGCCTGTCATTTGTATATCCACGCCACCGAATCCAGCCAACAACCCGAACGGGCCCTAGCCTGTGCCGACCACTTGGCATCTACCGTGCCCCTAGCCAGCCACATTCAACACATGCCATCACACACCTGGAATGAGGTGGGTTTGTGGGGTCGTTCCGTACGCGCCAATACCGCAGCGAAAAATGCCGACTTACTCGCCGCTCAGGGCAAGGGCTTTTCTTATGGACCGACGCATAACCTCCATATGCTACTCTTTGCCGCCTCATACGACGGCCAAGGAGCCGTCGCTACTCAGGCAGGCAAGGACTACCGGAAATACGCTGGAGATGCACAGTTCGAGGCCACCACCCTGATTCGGTTCGGTCGCTTCGACGAGGTATTGGCATTGAATCACCGACCGGACAACGGAGCCTCGGCGGCGATTTACGATTTCGCCAAAGGCTACGCCATGCTCAAGAGCGGAGACTTGGCTGGCGCTGAAACCACGTTAAAGACCCTGCAGGGATACATCGCCACGACAAAAGATAAAATCCGTTTCCATCCAGCGAAGACCGTTGTCGGTGTTCTGACTCACATTTTAGCCGGCGAAATCTCGGTCACTCAGGGCGATACGGAAGCCGCACTGGAAGCCTTTACCCAAGCGGTGTCTTTGGAAGATGCACTAGACTACGACGAGCCGGAACCCCTACCCTTTGCAGCCCGACATTGGCTTGGCCAAACCCTGCTGGATGCCGGACAACCCTCCAGGGCAGAAGCCGTTTTTCGCGACGAGTTGAAAGATCATCCGCACAACGGTTGGTCGCTTCATGGCCTACAACAATCCCTGGCTGCCCGCGGCATGGATGACCCCGCAGTAAACGAAGATCTCCAAAAGAGCTGGGCGCGGGCTGACATCTGGCTGAGCGGCGCCAAGTTTTAACTTCAACGCAAAACCAAAAGCAAAATCTATGAAAATCAGTGCTCTGGAAACCTTCATCGTCGCACCGCGATGGTGTTTTTTGAAAATATCCACCGACGAGGGTTTGGTGGGCTGGGGCGAACCCGTTCTGGAGGGTCGCGCTCATACCGTCGCCGCTGCGGTAGAGGAACTTGCGGACTATTTGATCGGCGAAGATCCACTCCAGATAGAACGGCATTGGCAAACTCTATACCGCGGCGGGTTTTATCGCGGCGGCGGCATCCACATGAGTGCCATTGCGGGCATCGACCAAGCCCTGTGGGATATCAAGGGTAAGTTTCATAACGCGCCGGTTCATCAACTGCTTGGCGGCCAGGTACGCGACCGCATTCGTGTCTATGCCTGGGTTGGCGGTGACCGGCCAGCTGACATCGTGAGCAGTGCCCAACGCGCCATCAGTGACGGGTTTAAAGCCACCAAGATGAATCTCACCGAAGAGATGCAGATCGTCGACAGTCACAGCAAGATTGATGACGCCGTCGAGCGTATCGCGCACCTGCGGGAGGCCGTTGGTAGCGCCTTGGATATCGCCGTGGACTTTCACGGGCGTGTACATGTCCCCATGGCCAAGGCCCTGATCCACGCGATCGAGCCGTACTCACCACTCTTTATTGAGGAGCCGGTACTCAGCGAACACTTGGACGCGATGGCAGAACTGCGCCGACAGACACATGTGCCCATTGCGACCGGTGAACGATTGTTCTCCCGATTCGACTTCAAGGACCTGTTTACCCTGGGGGCTGCAGACATCATCCAACCGGATCTCTCCCACGCTGGCGGCATTACCGAGTGTAAAAAAATCGCCGACATGGGAGAAACCTGGGATATCGCTCTGGCCCCACACTGCCCCTTAGGACCCATCGCCTTGGCCGCATGCCTGCAAGTGGACGCAGTCAGCCAGAACGCCTTTATTCAGGAGCAGAGTCAGGGCATTCACTACAATCAGGCGAACGACTTGACCGGTTATCTGGACAATCCGGATGTCTTCGCCTTTCACGACGGCTTCGTCGACATCCCCCAAGGACCGGGACTGGGCATACAGATCAACGAAGAAGCGGTCAGAGCCAAGGCCGCAGAAGGCCATAGGTGGCGCAACCCGATTTGGCGTCACCCCGATGGCAGCATCGCTGAGTGGTAAACGCAGCAACCCCAGCGGACAACGAATTCACAAATGACGAGAAGGGAACACGATGAGTAATATCGCTTTCATTGGATTGGGCAACATGGGCAGCGGCATGTGCGCTAATTTGGCCAAGGCGGGTCATCAGGTGCGCGCCTTTGATTTGAATACCCAGAGCGTTGACAACGCGGTTCAGGCCGGTGCCTTGGCTGCAACCAGTATTGCCCAATGCGTCAGTGATGCAGAATACGTGATCACCATGCTGCCTGCCGGTAAACACGTCCACGCTGTCTACTTTGGCGACGATGGCGTGCTAACCCACGCAAATCACAGCGCTCTGCTCATAGACTGTTCAACCATCGCAGTGGATGAAGCACGAAGCGCTGGCACACAAGCCCTGCAAAAACAGTTCAGGTCACTGGACGCACCCGTCTCTGGCGGCGTGGCTGCTGCCAATGCCGGCACACTGACCTTTATGGTCGGCGGCGACTCCGCCGACTTCGATCGGGCGACACCCATTTTGCAGGCCATGGGTAAAAATGTGTTTCACGCCGGGCCTTCAGGTAATGGACAGGCCGCTAAAACCGCCAACAACATGCTGCTCGGCATCTCCATGATCGCCACATCGGAGGCCTTCAATCTGGCCGAGAAACTGGGTTTGGATGCGGAGACCTTTTTTAACATTTCGTCCAAGGCATCCGGACAGTGCTGGTCGATGACCTCGTATTGTCCAGCACCCGGACCGGTACCCGCTTCGCCAGCGAACAACGACTACGAACCTGGCTTTGCCGTCGCGATGATGCTCAAGGATCTACGTCTGGCACAGGACGCCGCAGCAGGCGCCAAGGCTGCCATTCCCTTTGGCGAGCAAGCCGAACGCCTCTATGCCCTACTCGACGAGCAGGGCTTGGCGCACAAGGACTTTTCAGTCGTTATGCGCCACCTACAGGAAAATTGATCCGGCTAGCGGGCGGCGCTACCGCCGCTGCGCAGCACAGTGACGTATTCCTGCCATGACAGGCTGCCGTCGCTATTCAGATCGACCGCCAAAAATGCCGGTCGATAGGCGCGCATGCGCTTCACCTGACGCGCTCTGGCGAAGTCGATTTCTGCATTGGCGTCTATGAAAACGCGAAACTGCCGCATCGTGAGGTTGCCGTCTCCATCCTCATCCGCTGACTGATAGTTTGCGTGCACCTGGCGCAGGGTCTTAATCAGCGCCTCTCGCTCATCACTTTCTTCCGCAGACGCACCAAAAGACAAGACGGCCAGTATCGATCCCACCAGCATTTGGCGGATGCGCTTCTGTATGACTTCACTCACAAGTTGCTGCGCAGTCGGTTGTTCAGATTTCTTCATACTTTTTCCTCTCCGTGTCAATCTCAGCGTAACGCCCGTTATTCGCTGCTACGCCCCTCAAAAACCGCCACCTCACGGGACAGTTTCAGTGTCTCCTTCGACTCATCGGCAGACAACAGTCCAACCAAGGTATCCATTAAGTGACTGAAAAACAGGTCACTGACCTTGCCCTGAAATGCGTTCGTCTGATGGGAATGCGAATACATCGAAACGCTGATGAAGCGAATAGCCGAGTTCAGACGTCTTTCAAAACCCTCTGAATCAAGCTGGGGCAGCACCTGACGCAAAAGCACAGCGATACGATCATCGGATTCACCTGAACCCCGCCTGACCGATGCCAGGGTAGAGGTGTTCCCCGACGCCAGCATCAAACTGAATGCGCGAATGTATCGACGAAACTCCGAGCTTTCCCGGCAGAGCATGAACGTGGGCCTCACCATGACCTCCACCACATCTCGCAGTGACGGATCGTCAGTTTTTCGCTCAAGCCCTTCCAGAAACGCCATTCGGGCGTCCACAATTTGTTGATCTCTGAATCGATGAGTGGCGAGTATTAGCCCCTCCATATTTTTGAAGTGGTACTGCAACGCGGATTCGTTTTTTTGCCCAGCTTTCTCGACAATCTCGCGAATGGTCACATTCGAGGGACCCTTTTCCGCAAACAGTTGCTCGGCTGCCTTCATCAGAGCCTGTCGAGTCGCATCGCCCCGAGGCACCCTTTGTTCCACCAACTTCACTGCCATAAGTCGCATTCTTCCTTTGTCATCTCAGTGTCGCTCTACCCCAAACGTTATAACCGGCCACCCGTGGTGTTTGGGGCAGATACATACTCTGCCACTCACTGACCACCAAAGAACTGCTGTCCAACAGCCCCCTGATATCCCGATTAATATGACAGCCACCGGCAATTTTACCCCAGAGTCCATCCAGTCGATGCTGCCATTTCGCTATCGAGGCATCCGGCGCCAGTGCGTGCTCCGCCACCAACACCAAGCCGCCGGGACGCAGCACTCTGGCCACTTCGGATAACGCTTGCTCAGGATTTGGAATGGTACAAAGCGTATAGGTAATCACCGCCGTGTCGATCGAGTCCGCATCAAGCGGAATATCTTCGGCACTGGCCTCACAATACTCAATAGGTACCTTGGCATCCGCCACTTTCGGCTGGGCAAGCACCCAACTCTCGCGGCTGGGATCAACCCCAATCACTTGCGTCACCGCGCTTGCATCGTAATGCCTAGCATTCAAACCCGTACCGATACCCAACTCCAATACCCGACCAACGGCTTGGGGCACGACCTTTTGTCGTTGACGCTCTACTGCCGGCGCACCGCAGGCACAGTTAATGACATGAGGCAAAATACGTTTTTCGTAGAAGGACATGTCTCTTCTCCTGTTGCTGCGGTTAAAGAGTGCTCACGCAAATACCAAAAATTGTCGCATCAAAATAGTGAGGGAGATGCCCCATAAAATCACGCCAAAAAACACGTCAAAGGGACCGGCATAACGCCGCAAACGTTCACCAAACCGGCCCCAGCTTACCAGCACCGCCACAAGGGCATACCACAGTCCGTCGATCACACCCGCCAGCGTTGCCGCGGTGAACTGGGTGAGGAGGGATTGTTCCGGGGTCAAAAACTGACTAAACACTGCCAGAAAAAAAATCATGATTTTAGGATTCAAAAAAACGATCAAGAACCCGTCTTTAGCATACCGCCAGAGGGGCAAGGTCACGCTCTCGAGTTCTGCTACGTTTTGCTCATCAGCGGCTCTGGCCAAACCACCACGAATCATCATGGTGCCGAGATAGCACAAGAACATCACGCCCATGACTTGCACCGTCAACATGATCCAGCCAACGTGGACCAAAACCGTCGCCACACCGAAGACCACGGCCAAGGCGTAGAGCCACACCCCAACACCGTGCGCGATAGCGACAATCAAACCAGCCGGCCGCCCCCCCAACAAGGAACTGCGTAGCACCAGCGCCAGACTCGGCCCTGGCGATGCCGCACCCGCCAACAGAGTAACGCCCAACACGAGCCATGTGACGTCAGTCATTAGTCGCCGCGTCCAAACCAACAGCTAACGGATCGTATCGATACAAACGATCCATGGAGTGCTTGCCAGCTCGAGAGGCAGCACGATCACGCATCCAAGCTTTGAGACCAGACAAATGAAACACCGTGGCATTGCGACGCGACCCGCGCTGCACGCCGGCGGTCCGCTCCTTACGTAGATCTTCATAGCGTTGCAGTGCAGTACTGGCATCGACACCACCACTCAAACAATTGGTGAGCACCGCCGCGTCCTCAATTGCCATCGCGGCACCTTGCGCCATAAAGGGCAGCGTCGGGTGGCAGGCATCACCCAGCAGACTCACTCGGTCAATCCCCCACGTTTGCATAGGAGTTCGATCAAACAATCCCCACTTGAATAAGGATCCAGCATCAGCCTGAGCAAGGAGTTGTTGAATCGAGTCATGCCAGCCAGCAAAGTCTGCCCGCAGCTCTGACATAGAACCCGCTTCGACCCAGGATTCTGCCTGCCACCCCGTCTTTTCCACCACGCAGACACAATTCACGTAGTCACCGCCATTGACCAAATAATGCACAAAGTGCTTTCCCGGCCCCCACCACACCGTGGCGTTTGGCGCGATCAACCCGTCAGGCAAACGATTCACGGACACCAACATGCGCCAAGCCACATTGCCGGTGAAGTCAGCCTGCTGATCCCCCCACAGACGAGCTCGTACAGCGGAATGAATGCCGTCGGCACCGATCAGCAAATCGACCCGTTGTTCATGTTCGCCTGCAACCAACCGCACACCGCTAGCGTCTTGGTCAAAGTCCGTGACCTCACTGGACAATCGAAGCGCGATGGCCGGCTCTTCCGCTACGGCAGATACCAACATTTTGATTAAGTCACCGCGATGGATGTGATAGTAGGGTGCGCCATAACGTTCTACCGCGGCGTCACCCAAGGCTGTCTCGGAAATGACCCGGCCACTCCGCCAGCTACGCATTTGCGTGGCCTTGGGGAGGAAACCCTTGGCCATCAACGCGTCCTGCAATCCCAGTTGGTGAAGCACCCGGGACGCATTGGGTGATACTTGTATGCCTGCACCCGTCGCAACGCACTCATCTGTCTTCTCAAAAACCTGAACTTGGTGCCCGGTACGGGCGAGGCAGAGCGCGGCGGTTAAGCCACCGATGCCCCCGCCGACCACACCGATGCTCAGTGGCGTAGGGGTTTTGGCCAGCACTGGTTGGGTCAACTGCCAGAGACCCGTCTATCCACACCGGCCCAGAAAGGCTCGCGTAAGTCCTTGCGTTTGATTTTGCCCACCGGGCTTTTGGGCAGAGCCTCCGTCCTAATCGTGACACCACCAGGCTTTTTATAAGAACCTAGATCGGCGCTCACCCTGTCGATCAGTTCCTGCTCCGTGACCGACGACCCTTCCACCACCACACACAGAGCGTGGGGCGTTTCTCCCCAACGTTGATGGGGAATACCAAAGGCGGCAACTTCCACCACGTCTGGATGGCTGGCCAAGACGTTTTCAATCTCTGCGGGCCAAATGTTAAAGCCGCCTGAGATGATCATGTCATCGGCACGGTCCACGACGTACAAATACCCGTTGGCATCCAACTTGCCCAAGTCACCGGTTTTGATCCAACCATTGACAATGCGTTCGGCACTGGCTTCCGGGTTATTCCAGAACTCGCTCATCATGCCGTCCGAGCGCGCAACAATCTCACCTACCTCGTTGGTAGCCACCGGATGATTCTCTTCGTCCCAAATTTCTACCTCAGAAAAGGGTAAAGCCAGACCGCAAGCACGCAGCGGGTTCGAACCCTCAACTTGGGCAAACCACTGGGCCGAATTCATCATGGAGACCGGTAACACTTCGGTTTGCCCGTAGCCTTGATACAGAACATCGCCGAACACCTCACGCGCTGCCAACGCCGTAGCATCCTGAATCGGGGCGGCGGCCACCAACAGACATTTCAGGGATGAAAAATCTCGGCCTCTCGCACCGTTGTCATGCACTACTGCGTTCACCATGGTGGGTACCATGAAGAGAAAGTTGATCCCCTCCTGTTCGATTACATCCAAGGTGTGCTGAGTATCAAAGTGGTCGAGCATGATATTGCAGCCACCAGACAACCACATGGGTAAGTATTGGTAACCGGACCCGTGGGAAATAGGCCCCAGATGTAAGCACTTGTCACCGGGCTCTACCGGCGGAAAGGTATAAAACCAATCCCGCCCGGCAGCCAGCCATGCCTTGTGGGTATACGCCACACCCTTGGACAGCCCCGTCGTGCCGCCCGTATGGCGGATAATGAAGTAATCGTCTGGGGACACCAGCACCTCCGGGTCCTGGGGCGACTGATTGGCCAACCACGTTTCGTAGCCGCCGTCTCTGACAAAGATATGGTCCAAATCCGGCAATTCCTGCTGCAAGCCTTCCACCTCATGGGCGTGATGCTCACTGACCAGCAAGGCCCGACAATTGGTGTGGCCAAGCATGTGGGTATGGGCGGGGCGACCGTTGCGCGGATACAGGGGCACCCGAACCAAGTTGGCGATGGCCGCCGCCTGAAAAAGATCCGCGGCCTCAACGGAGTTGTCCTCCAACACGCCCACTCGATCACCGGGCTTCAGACCCATACCGAGCAGGCCATTAGCAAGCCGTACGCCACGCTCCCACGCTTGCGCAAAGGTCAGACGGGTTTCGTTGTGGACGATGGCCTCTCGACCGCTGTAATGCTGCGCCGCTCGGCGCATTAGGGTTCGCACATCCATAATCATTCCTCTCTGCTTGCACTGGATGCTACCTGTGAGGTGGTTGCTTTTGTACCGCTATGTCGCAACGCCCGACGTTGCCCGCTGCACGTGTTACTGCCACTATCTCTCACCTGTTTGCGTGGTTTGGAGGGAAAACGTGCAACGTCTCAATGTATGGATTGTAGTGGCGGCCTGCTGTTTGGCATCGCCCCTGTCCTTGGCCGGAAATGCGCTGACAGATATCTACAACTACTATCCGCTGCCCGAGGGTCTGGGTTCCTCAGGACAACCCTCTCCCAAACAGTTTGCCGATATCCGCGCCGCTGGCTTTGATGTGGTCCTGAACTTAGCCATGCCGACATCCGAAAATGCCTTGGCGGAAGAAGGCCGTCTGGTCAGCGAGACCGGCATGACCTACGTGCACATTCCCGTGCCTTGGGAAGCCCCCAATGCGGAACACGTCAAGCAATTCTTCGCCGTAGTCGACGCCATGCGCGCTCAAGGCCAGGAGGTCTGGGTGCACTGTGCCGCGAATTATCGCGCTTCCGCCTTCGTTTATAAGTACCTGACCCTAAGACAGGGACTGAGTCCAGAACAGGCCAGCACCCCTCTACTGGCCCAGTGGCTTCCACAAATGGATGAGAACTGGCGAAAAATTTACGATCTCAGTCCAGCGGATCTTGAGCAACCATGAGCACAGCTAACACGATCGCGTCGTCGGTTCTAGACGCCGCCGAAAGTTTACGCCCGGAACTGAGCGAGCGACGCCGGGAAATTGACGAGCTGAGACAACTGCCACAAGATTTGGCTGATCGACTCGCTGCATTGGGCTTTTATCGTCTGGTCGTGCCGGAATCCTTAGGCGGACTGGGCATCTCACCGACAACCTTTTGTCAGCTGTGCGAAACCCTTGCCAAGGCCAATGGCTCCACCGCTTGGTGTATCTTCATTGGCGCAACCTCACAATACTTGTTTGGTGCCCTGCCCCAGACACAGCTACAGCGCATGCTTGAAAACCCCAATGTCATTACCAGTGGTGTCTTTGCGGACAGCGGCACCGCGCTATATGAAGAGCGTGACGGTCAGGCTGGCTATCTGATTAATGGCCATTGGCGCTGGGGATCTGGCTGCCGAAACGCTGAATGGATATCCGGCGGCATTCACGAAGTGGGTGCTCAGGGCGAGGCTGTCGTCGGCGCTCCGCTGCTGACTCGG
>MDSV01078748.1_pt1 | contig 18832 bp, 15 predicted proteins | sample 810851 | NCBI WGS metagenome assembly MDSV01 (sample SAMN05326640, study PRJNA326480) | marine metagenome | isolation source: seawater | place: Atlantic Ocean: North East | collected 2012 | reverse complement strand
TGCAAACTTGTTTAATAGGTATTAATGCGCTTAAAGAGTCTTTTAATCTACAACATTCTCTTGGATTTATTCTTAAAGTTGCAACTTTTGATATTAATCTTTCTAAATCACCAATAATACTTATCTCACGAGAAAGTACTTCTGAAATGTCATGACTATTATTAAATACTTTCACAATCTGCTGTCTTTTTAAAATCTTTTTTTCATCTTTTAGGGGTAGCGCCAACCAACGTCTTAACATCCTCGCTCCCATTGCAGATTTAGTATGATCAATAATATCTATCAAAGTTTTAGCACCTTGATTTGGTGAAGAAAAAAGCTCTAAATTTTTGATAGTGAATCGATCCATCCAAACGTAATTTTCATGTTCAATTCTTCGTATGCCTAAAATGTGTTGTGTTTGAAGATGCTTAGTTTCATTTAAATAATGCAAAATAACACCAGCTGAAATAATTCCATCCAATAAATCCGAAACACCAAAACCTTTAATCGACTTAGTGCCAAATTTTTTATTAATTAAATCATTTGAATAATCTGATTGAAATACCCAATTATCAACTGAAAAAGTATAATATGAATCTCCAAAATCTTTCTCAAAATCAACCTTTTTATTTTTCTGATATAGCACTTCTTTTGGATTTAAACTCTGTAAAATTTTATCTACATAATCTCTTTTCCCTTCAGCAACTAAAAACTCTCCTGTTGAAATATCTAAAAAAGAAACTCCTATATTCTTCTTACCATAATAAACTGCGGCTAAAAAATTATTTTTTTTAGTTTCAAGTGTTAAGTCATTGTAGGAAACTCCAGGTGTAACAAGCTCAGTTACGCCTCTTTTAACAATTCCTTTAACATCTTTTGGGTTTTCAAGTTGATCACAAATTGCTACTCTTAAACCTGCCCTTACTAATTTTGGCAGATAAGTATCTAAAGAATGGTAAGGGAATCCAGCTAATTCAATTTTTGACTCTCCATTATTTCTAGCAGTTAGTACTATATCTAATATTTCTGATGCTTTAATTGCATCTTTTCCAAATGTTTCATAAAAATCACCCACTCTAAATAATAACAAAGTACCAGGATATTTAACTTTAATAGTATTATACTGAACCATTAATGGAGTCACCTTCTTATCTTTTTTATTTTTAGTAGTCAAAAATTTATTATTTAATTTTGCAACAAATATAAGTGATGAGAAAGTTAAAAAACAAAGATTTACAAAGAATAACGGTAGAAGAATTTAAAAGAGCAGAAAAAACACCTATTACTATTGTTCTTGATAATATAAGAAGTGCATTAAATGTAGGCTCTGTCTTCCGAACAGCAGATGCCTTTTTAATTGAAAATATCATCCTATGTGGAATAACTACAACACCTCCAAACAAAGAAATTAGAAAAGTAGCACTTGGGTCAACTAATTCTGTTAATTGGGAGTTTGAGAAAAATACCTTTGAAGCTGTTAAACGATTAAAAGAAAATGGATATCATATTATTGGAATTGAACAAGTATATGAATCTTCAAAGCTAGATAAATTTAAATTAATAAATCAGCCTATTGCCATTGTCATGGGGAATGAAGTTAATGGTGTCTCTGAAGAAATATTAAATATATGTGATGAAATACTTGAAATACCACAATTCGGGACAAAACATTCATTAAATATTTCAGTAGCTACAGGAATTATTGTCTGGGAGCTATGGAAGAGACTCAACTCTTAAATTATTTCAAAAAAAATCTTAAAATTTAAAAAGAGACCTGTCATAGTGAAAACTTAATTACAAATATTTTGAAAGTTAATTATAACATTCTTTGAATTTAAATGAGTATTTAGAAGTCAATTATTTAATAATATTTAAAAGTATAACTAACTAAAATACATCTGAAATTTACTAACAATTAATGTGCATAAAGTAACACCTTAAACAAATAAATAAACATGTTATTTTTTTTACATTTGCAAAAACTTTAAGTTTAATCAAAATCAAGAAAATGGGAACCTCAAAAATCTTTTACTTTATAATGATATCAGCTATAATGACTAGCTGTGGACTAGAGAACATGGCTAGTAAATATAATACTGTAAACTTTACAACAAAACCTTCTATATTAGAAGTACATGGGGGTAAAGTTGCATTATCATTAGAGGCTAATTTTGCAGAAAAGTACTTTGCAAAGCAAGCAACTGTAGATTTTACACCTGTTTTAATTTTTAATAATGGCGAAAAAGCCTTTAAAACAATCACAGTTCAAGGAGAAGAGGCAACAGGCGGAGAAGTTACAGTTTTTAACTCTAGTGGTGGCAGTTTTAAATATCAGGATGCTATTAATTATTCTCAAGAAATGATAAATTCAAATTTAGAATTAAGAGCTATTGCAAAACAAAAAGATAAAGAGAAAGAATTAGGACCTATAAAGATAGCACAAGGAGTCATTTCAACTTCTACAAGAATACAGGATAATGAAAATTTGGCAAACAATAATCATAGATATGAGCACGAAACTATTTTAGAAGAAAGTGCAACAATTTACTTTCTAGTAAATCAATCAAACATAAGAGCAACTGAAAAAAGTAATGAAAGTATTAAAACTTTAAAAACATTTGCTCAAAATGACTACAAAACACATTCTATTGAAATTATTTCTTACGCTTCTCCAGAAGGTACAGTAAATACCAATGATAATGTTTCTGAAAATAGGATGAAAAATACTGTTAAATACACTAAGAGATTATTACGATCTTTAAAAGTAGATGGAGCAAGAAATAATGATTTATATACTGAATCATCTATAGGTGAGGATTGGGAAGGGTTTGAATCTTTAATTAAAAAATCAAATTTAAAAGACAAAAGAAAAATTAATAAAATTGTGAATTCAATTTCTGATGTAGAAGTAAGAGAACAGCAGATTAGAGATTTAGCAGAGATTTATGATGCTATTGAAGATAATGTACTGCCACAATTAAGAAAAGCCACTATAATTATTAGATCTTATGAACCAAAAAAGACTGATGAAGAGATTGCTACTCTTTCAACTACTAAACCAGAAGAATTAGATGTTAAAGAATTATTATTCTCTGCAACTCTTACTAATGATGATTTAATTAAAACCAATATTTATAATAAAACTATAGAATTATACAATGATTGGAGAGGCTACAACAATATTGCGTGTATACATATAGCTAATGGAGATCTTAATGCAGCTAATGAATACTTAGAATTAGCTGAAAAGATTTCTGGTGCAAATTCAGATATTCTAACAAACAAAGGAATAATTGCTGCAAGAAAAGGGCAACTTAATAAAGCACAGCAATTATTTGACCAATCTAACACTTCTGAATACAATCAAGCATTACTAGATATTAGACAAGGTGAGTATGAAAAAGCAGCAAGGTTTTTCAAAAATAAAAAATCTTACAATGCTACTTTAGCCCAATTACTTAGTGGGGAAAAGAATGTATCATGTAATGAAAAAAATGCCTCTTGCTACTATCTTAATGCTATTTCGGCTGCAAGATCTGGAGATGATAATGCTGTAATTAGTAATTTAAAAAAAGCAATTAATGAAAATGGCAATTACAAAATTGAAGCTACAAAAGATTTAGAATTTATTAATCTTAGAGCCAATGAAGGATATATTGAGCTAATAAAGTAAATGTTTTTTTAATTAGATAAAATGTAATATCTTAATAGCTCCTATTGGAGCTATTTTTTTGCAATGGGAAAAGAAATAAAGCCAAATTTCATTATTATAGGGGCGATGAAATCCGCAACTACATCTTTATATACATATATTAAACAGCATCCTAATGTTTTTATGACAAAAGTTAAAGAACCGATGTTTTTTAATAACTTAAATAAAAAACATGATTTTTTTATAAAAGGAAAAAAATCACAAAAAATTACAAATTTTGATGAATACTATTCATTATTTAACGATGTTATGCACGAGAAAGCTATTGGTGAAGCATCACCATCATACCTATATAATGAAGAATGTGCTCAATTAATTAAAGAACACCTGCCAAAAACAAAAATTATTGCAATAATTCGACAGCCTGTAGAGAGAGCTTATTCAAATTATTTGCATGCAAAAAGAGCAGATAGAGAGCCAATCAATAATTTTGAAGATGCATTTAATTCTGAAGAATCAAGAATTAAAAAAAATTGGAGTCCACTATACCACTACAAATCACAAGGTTTATACTATAAACAACTTAAAAAGTATTACAACTTATTTGATAAAAATCAAATTAAAATAATTCTATTTCAAGATCTTACTAGTAAACCAAAAAAAATAACAAAAGAAGTTTTTAATTTTTTAGAAGTTGATGATACTTTTAATTCTGACACATCAATAAAAGCTAATGTTTCTGGAATACCTAAAGGCTTTATAGGCTGGATAATAATGAAAATAAGAAAATACAATCTAATCCCTAATATTGAATTTAGTAAAATACTACCTAGAACAATTGTAAAAATTATTTTAAAAACGATTTACTCTAAACCTGATAAAATAGACAAACAGTTAGTTGATAAACTTACTAAGAAACATTATAAAGAAGATATAAAAAAATTAGAATTACTTATAGAAAAAAACCTATCTCACTGGCTATAACTCATACTGATAAATCCCTTGATTATATTTTTTTATTAAGTAACTTTTAATTTTTTCAAAGATTAATTTATCCGAAGTAAAATCAACATTTGTAACATTTAAAATAAGAACAGGAAAATCAGCCTGTTTTCTTAAATAGTCAAGATATCTATCCTGTATATTTTGCAAATATATATCAGAAATTTTCTGCTCAAAATATCTTCCTCTTAATTTAATATTTTCTTGCAACCTTTCAATATCAGCATATAAATAAACTAATAAATCTGGTTTTGATAAAGAATGAGACATAATATCATACAACCTATTAAAAAGCTGCATTTCATCATACTTCAAGTTATTAAGTGCAAACAACTTAGATTTCACAAAAAAATAATCTGATATCATCTGGGGTTGAAACAAATCCTTTTCCTTTAACTTTTTAAGTTGATGGTATCTCTCAGCCATAAAAAAAAGTTCTAAAGGAAAAGCGTGTTTATCTGGAGAATCATAAAATTTTGGCAAAAAAGGATTTTCCGCAAAAGATTCAAGTATTAATTTTATATCCAAATCAGATGATAGCATTTTTGCCAAAGTAGTTTTTCCACTACCAATATTTCCTTCAATTGCAACGTAACTATATTGCATACTCTACTACTTCTTCTGTATCTTTAGATTCATTAAATAAAACAGAAACCGTTTTATTATATTTGGGATGAATAAAATCTGGAGCAATATCATTTAAAGGACATAAAACAAAATTTCTTTCATGCATGTGCTTGTGTGGAACACACAAATCATGTGTTTCAATAATTTCATTATTAAAAAAAATAATATCAATATCAATTAATCTTTGCCCCCATTTTTCTATACGAACTCTACCTAAATCATGTTCAATCTTTTGAGCTTTCAATAAAGTATCTGATGGAGATAATAATGTCTCAACTTTAATAATCTGATTTAAATAATTTTCTTGTCCATCAACTCGCCAAGGTGTACTTTCATAAATTTTAGAAAAAACACTAATATTACCAATATGTTCAGAAATTTTTTTTGCCGCGCAAAAAATAAACTGATCTCTTTTTCCTAAATTACTACCTAATTGTAAATATACCGTATTCATATTTTAAAAAATCACTCAAATATATAAGAAAAAATTGTATTTTTATTAACTTAAAAATAAACTATGAAATCTTTTTTGAAAAATATATTTTCTACTATAATTGGAATTATTGTTGCTATAATTATAATAATTTCTTTATTTATTGGTAGTGCAGCTCTTATGAGCTCTAATAAAGAAATTATAGTTAAAGAAAAAAGTATCCTAAAAATTGATTTATCTGACTTAAAAATTGTTGAAAGAACATCTGAGAATCCATTAAATAATTTTCTTAATTCTTCTGGAGATGTTATAGAAAATATTGAACTAAAGCAGGTACTAGATAATATTGAAAAAGCAAAAAAAGATAAAAATATAAAAGCTATTTACATTAATACTTCGTTTGTAAATGCTGGTTTATCACAAATTGAAGAAGTTAGAAATAAGCTATTGGAATTTAAAGAAACTGATAAACCAATCATTGCTTATTCTGAAGTATATTCACAATCAGCATATTATTTAGCTTCAGTAGCAGATGAAGTTTATCTTCATCCAGAAGGAATGATAGAAATTAAGGGATTGTCAGCAAGTATAATGTTTTATAAAGATTTATTAGAAAAACTAGATTTAGAAATCCAAATAATTCGGCACGGAAAATTTAAGAGTGCTGTTGAACCTTTCATTCTAAATAAAATGAGTAAAGCAAATAGAGATCAAGTTAAATTATTTTTAAACTCTATTGCTGATAATATTATGGATAGTATTGCCTGCCAAAGAGGCTTGACATTACATAAAGTCCAAAAACATGCAGATAACCTAAGTCTTGAAAGCGCAAAAAAGTGTCTTGATTTCAATTATGTTGATGCTTTACTTTATCAAGATCAAGTAGAGGACAGTTTGCTATTGTCTTCTAAAGCTGAAAAATTAAACTTAATAACTCTAAATAGATATTCTAGAGTTAAAATAAACAAAAGTGAAATTAGCAGAAATAAAATTGCCATTGTATATGCAACTGGTACAATAAAGTCTGGAAAAGGAGATGAGACGAGTATAGGATCTCAGACTACAGCCCTAGCTATAAAAAGAGCAAGAGAAGATAAAAATGTAAAAGCTATTGTATTTAGAATCAATTCTGGTGGAGGGAGTGCCCTTGCTTCTGATGTTATTTTGAGGGAAACTATACTTACAAAAAAAATGAATAAACCAATAGTTGTATCTATGGGAGACTATGCCGCTAGCGGTGGATACTATATAGCGTGTGCTGCTGACAGTATAGTAGCAAATCCTACTACACTTACTGGCTCTATTGGAGTGTTTGGAATGATACCAAATCTACAAAAATTATACAAAAACAAATTAGGTATTACCATTGATACAGTTAATACAAATAGATCAGCTGACATAGGTATAAATAGGCCTTTGTCAGATTTTGAGAAAATTAAAGTACAAAAAAATGTTGAAAATATATACAATACTTTCATTAGTCATGTATCTGAAGGAAGAAACATGAGCAAAACAGCTGTAGATGAAATCGGGCAAGGCAGAGTATGGGCTGGATATGATGCAAAATCTATTGGACTAATTGACTGTTATGGAGGGCTTGAAAAAGCAATTAAAATAGCCTCTAATTTAGCTAAAATTAATGAGTTTAGAATTATTTCGCTTCCAAAAAAACAAGACCCTTTTAGTAAGTTAGCACTAAAATTAAGCAAAGAAACTAACATAAGTGAAATGATAACAAGAAAACTAGGTTTTAAAACTAAAATAGTAGAGCCAATAGAGGACTTTTTTAATGAAGATAAAATACAAGCAAGAATCCCTTTTACAATAAATTTAAAATAATTTACCTTGAGCAGAATCCTCTACAGAAAAATCAGAAATAAAACCTTCATGAGAACGAATATTAAATACTCGATCATTATCAAGTAGCAAATATTGTCCTTTAATACCTAACAATAATCCTGTTATAATATGTGTTTTTTCTAATCTTACACTCTTTATCTTATTTGGAAATTTAGTTACAGGATATTTTATCTCTGTTACAGTATTATCAGCTAAAATATATTTTTGAAATTCCTTGGGCACATACGCTGAAAGATCTTCTTTTATTTTAATCAAATCTACCATGTCAGGCGTACCTGAAAGCATTTTTCTCCAATTAGTTACATCAGAAACAATGCCTTTTAATGCAACTTCTATATCACCTGAAAATCTTCTATTTGGAACCTCAGCTAATAAAATTGCTTGACTTGCCCCTTGATCCATCCATCTAATCACTCCTTGAGTTCCTCTAGTAATACCTACTTTAATACCTGATGAGTTAGCTAAATAAACATAATGAGGAGTAATTTGAAATTCTTTCTCCCATTTTAAGTCTCTCTCCTCAATACCTAGATGTGCAGTGCAAAGCTCTGGTTTAAAAATTGATTGTGAAGCTAGTGGAGAATTCCAGTAACACTTATAACAAAATCCCGAATTCCTATAAAATGAACTCATTTTCTTACCACAATTACATATAACAATTCCACTCCAATTTATATTAATCTGCCTGCCAATATAACTATTCATATCATGAGTTTTGCCATGAATATCCAATGTATAATACACAACATCTTTTAACTCAGTTCCCATTTTTTTAAGTGTATCTTTAAACATATTTTTGTACTTTTAAGACCTTAAATTTACAACTTTGAGTCCCTTTTCAATAAAAAATTCTATACTTTCTTTTGTAATGCAAAAACGCATTAAAAATATTGAAAAATTTTTTAAAGAGCCTTTAGAATGTCAGAAATCTGTCTTTAATTACTTAATCAAAAAAGGCCGAAAGACTAAGTTTGGTAATGATCATAACATGTATAAGATTATAAATTACAACACATTTACAAATCAAATACCGGTAAGAACTTATGAAGAGTTATATCCCTATATTGCAAAAATAAGAAAAGGAGAACAAAGTATACTATGGCCTGGGTCAGTAAATTGGTTTGCCAAATCGTCAGGAACAACTAATAATGAAAGTAAATATATACCTATCACAAATGACTCTTTAAAAAATTGTCATTTTAAAGCTGGAAAAGATATGTTGTCAATATATGAAAATAATTTTTCAAAAACAAATATCTACAACGGCAAGGGACTTATGTTAGGAGGCAGCATTTCAAATTTAGAAAATAAAAGATTTTTAGATGGTGATTTATCAGCGATACTTTTACATAAATTTCCATTATGGGTAAGTTACCATAGAGTTCCTGATATTAACACAGCTCTAATGTCTGATTGGGATACAAAATTAGATGAGATTGCTAAGCAAGCTGTTAAAGAGAATATAACCAACTTAACTGGAGTCCCTTCGTGGATGTTAATACTACTAAAAAGAATTCTACAGTTAAGCGGAAAAAATAATATCTTAGAATTATGGCCAAATTTAGAATTATATATGCATGGTGGGATTAATTTTGATCCTTATAGAGAGCAATTTAAAGAACTAATTCCATCAGATAAAATGAATTACCTAGAAGGCTACAACGCATCAGAAGGATTTTTTGCAATACAAGATAAAGATCCTAGCGAAGGCATGTTGCTTATGCTTAATTATGGCGTTTTTTATGAATTTATACCTCTAGAAAAATATATTAACGGTCAAAAAGATGCAATAGATCTATTACAAGTTGAGTTAAATAGAAGTTATGCACTAGTTATTACAACTAACGGCGGTTTATGGAGATACTTGATAGGTGATGTCATCCAGTTTACAAATCTCTTTCCATTTAGAATAAAAATTGTAGGAAGAACAAAAAGCTATATTAATTCCTTTGGTGAAGAGTTAATGGTACACAATACAGACACTGCAATAACTAATGCTTGTAAAAAATTCAACTGCTCTATAACTAACTATACAATAGCACCTATTTTTATTAATAAAGAATCAGGCGCTCACCAATGGTTTATTGAGTTTACAAAAAAGCCCATAAATTTAAAAGTCTTTATGGAAGAAGTTGATAATCAAATCAAACAATTAAATTCAGATTACAAAGCAAAAAGACAAAATAATCTTATTCTAACATTACCTAAATTAGTAGTAGTTGAAAATAATGAGTTTTATACTTGGCTAAAAGAAAACAATAGACTAGGAGGCCAACATAAGATTCCAAAATTATGTAATAATAGAAGAATTGCAGAAGAACTACTTTCTATAAAAAAGAAGTTTTCAACAAAAACTACTACTAATAATAAATAATTATATTTAGAAATAATACTTTTTTTATTTTAGTCAAAAAATTTAGATCATGCATATAGCAATTGCCGGAAATATTGGATCTGGGAAAACAACACTTACAACCAAACTAGCAAAACATTATAAATGGGAAGCTCATTATGAAGATGTAGAAAACAACCCATATCTGAATGATTTTTACAAAGACATGCAAAGATGGTCTTTCAATCTTCAAGTATTCTTCCTAAACAGCCGATTCAGACAAATAATAAATATAAAAGAAAGTAATAAAACATATATTCAAGATAGAACCATTTATGAAGACGCTAAAATATTTGCCCCAAATCTACACCAAATGGGATTAATGAGTACTCGAGATTTTGATAATTATATGGAAATTTTTAATCTTATGGACGGTTTTATTCAAGGGCCTAACTTACTAATTTATTTAAGAGCTTCTGTTTCAACACTTGTTGAGCAAATTCAAAAAAGAGGAAGAGAATATGAAAATAGTATTCGTTTAGATTACCTTACTAGACTTAACGAGCGTTATGAAGCTTGGATAGGAGAATATAACAAAGGTAAACTTTTAATAATTGAAGTTGATGATATAAACTATGAAGATAACAATGAAGATTTAAGTAATATTATTCAAAAAATTGATGCTGAGATAAATGGATTATTTTAAAATATAGAATTTTAAAAATATCTACACAAAGGAAATCAAAAAAATATTTTTACAATAATTATTTGATAGAATTAATCATTTACTACATTTATAATTTTATCTGAATTCATTAAGTCAGATTCCGTAGCATCATCAAGCAGAATAACTTTTTCAGATTGCTTAGTTTCTATATCTAAATCGTGATCACCTAAAATAGGTGCAACCACAAGTCCAATTAAACAGGTTAATTTAATTAAAATATTCATTGAAGGGCCTGAAGTATCTTTAAATGGGTCTCCAACAGTATCACCTGTAACAGATGCTTTGTGAGCCTCAGATCCTTTATATGTCATTTCTCCATTAATTTCAACTCCTGCTTCAAATGATTTCTTAGCATTATCCCAAGCCCCACCAGCATTATTTTGAAAAATTGCCCATAAAACACCACTAACAGTAACTCCAGCCATATAGCCTCCTAACATTTCCGCGATTTCTTTATTATCCATTCCAAATATCATTGGAATAAATGCTATTGCTAAAGGAAATAATATAGTTAACAGTCCTGGTTTCATCATTTCTTTTAAAGATGCTTTAGTTGATATATCAACACATTTGTCATATTCTGGCTTGCCTTTTCCTTCCATAATTCCAGCAATTTCTTTAAATTGCCTTCTCACTTCATAAACCATTTCCATAGCGGCTTTACCTACCGCATTCATTGCTAAAGCAGAAAAGACAACTGGCACCATCCCGCCAACAAATAGCATCGCTAATACAGGTGCTTTAAAAATATTTATCCCATCAATGCCTGACAACATAACATATGCAGCAAATAGAGCAAGAGAGGTTAATGCAGCAGATGCTATTGCAAATCCTTTACCTGTTGCAGCTGTAGTATTTCCAACTGAATCTAAAATATCTGTACGTTCTCTTACTATAGGCTCTTGCTCACTCATCTCGGCAATACCTCCTGCATTATCTGAAATTGGACCAAATGCGTCAATTGCTAATTGCATTGCAGTAGTCGCCATCATGGCAGAAGCAGACATGGCAACGCCATAGAATCCTGCAAATTCATATGAAGCCCAAATAGCCCCTGCAAAAAGTAAAACAGACGGAAAAGTTGAAATCATTCCAGTAGCAAGGCCAGAAATTATATTTGTTGCAGAGCCAGTGCTAGATTGTTGAACAATTTTAAGAATTGGTCCTTTACCGAGACCAGTATAATATTCAGTTACAGATGAAATTAATCCACCAACAATTAATCCAACTAAAGTAGCATAAAAAACATCAATTGAACTAAATGAGATAGGATCAAAAAAATTCATCAGCATAATTTCAGGTAACATATAGTCTATGAAAAAATAACATGAAATAGCAACTAAAATAATGGAGGTGATATTTCCTTTGTTTAGGGCACTCATTACTTGATCTTCTTTTGCATTATTATCATTAATACTAACAAGCATAGTACCAATTATTGAGATTATAACTCCTGCTCCTGCTATTGCCATAGGCAACAAAATTGGACCGTTTATAATCCCTCCTGTAATCTCAAAACCATCATTAAATACAGCACTTGTCATATCTTTAATAACATAATAACCTAGTACCATAGCAGCTAAGACTGTAGCAACATAAGAACCAAATAGATCTGCTCCCATACCTGCGACATCTCCAACATTATCACCAACATTATCAGCAATTGTTGCTGGATTTCTTGGATCATCTTCAGGAATATCTGCCTCAACTTTACCAACTAAATCTGCTCCAACATCAGCGGCTTTTGTATAAATTCCTCCACCAACTCTTGCAAATAAAGCTATAGATTCAGCTCCTAATGAAAATCCTGCCAATGCCTCTAAAACTATAAGCATATTATCACCTGAAAAATAATTATAGAATATAATGAAAAAAGTTGTTAAGCCAAGTACAGCTAAACTAGCTACACCTACACCCATAACAGTACCTCCTCCAAAAGAAACTTTTAAAGCATTTGGCAATGATGTTTTAGCAGCCTGTGTAGTTCTAACATTAGTTTTTGTTGCAATTTTCATTCCTATATTACCAGCAAAAGCGGAAAATATTGCACCAAAAATAAAAGCAATAACAATCATCCAATGTGTTGTTTCAACTATTGTAGAAACTAAAAATAATAATATACTAACTATAATCACAAATATTGATAATAAACGATACTCTGCATTTAAAAAAGCTAATGCCCCATCATAAATGTGATTAGAAATTTCTTTCATTTTACCATCTCCAGCATCTTGTTGCATTACCCAGGTTCTTTTTATTAGCATAAAAATTAAACCTACTATTGCTAAAACAGCCGGCATATACATCATTAATGATTCCATTATTTTGTCTTTAAATTAATATTGATCTTAAACAATGACCGCAAAAATAGTATTTTAAAACAAACTTGGATATTTTAATGATGATATTTATCTTTATATGTTGGACTTTAATTAGTGTATTTTATCTAAATTTGCAGTAAATAAAAAATATAAATAATGGATATTATAGTTTGTATTAGTAGTGTGCCTGATACAACATCAAAAATTAATTTCTCAGAAGATAAAAGTGAATTTGATTCTACAGGTATACAGTTTGTAATTAATCCTTACGATGAATTTGGACTTACTAAAGCTATTATGCTTAAAGAGGCTTTCAAAGGAAAAGTTAAAGTAATTACAGTAGGAGATATATCGGTTGAGCCCGTAATAAGAAAAGCATTAGCAATTGGAGCAGATGAAGCCATTAGAATCAACATGAATCCTCAAGACAGTTACTCAACTGCTACAGAAATTGCAAATTACTTAAACCATAATCCAGCTGATTTAATTATAACAGGTCGAGAATCGATTGACTACAACGGTGGTGCAGTAGGTGGAATGATAGCAGAAATTATTAATATCCCATTTATTAACGCTTGTAATGGATTGACTATCAATGACAAAACAGCAGAATTGAAAAGAGAAATTGATGGTGGGACAGAGAATATTTCAATACAACTCCCAATTGTAATTGCTGGACAAAAAGGTTTGGTCGAAGAATCTGAACTCATGATACCTAATATGCGAGGAATCATGCAAGCAAGGACAAAGCCTTTACAAATAATTGAGCCATCAAATGTTACAAGTTTAACAAATTCATGTAGCTTTGAAAAACCACCCGAAAAGGCTGCATGTAAAATAGTTAGTTCTGAAAATATTGAGGAATTAGTTAATTTATTACAAAATGATGCAAAAGTTATTTAAATTTTAAAACAATGTCAGTATTAGTTTATACAGAAAGTTGGGAAGGGAGATTTAGAAAAAGTACTTATGAAGCTGTTTCTTATGCAAGTGAGACAGCAAAATTGCTAAACACTAATGTAATTGCACTTGCATTTGGTAATGAAAGTGATGATGAATTATTAAAGCTTGGGAATTATGGAGCAAATAAAGTATTCACTACTAAAGAAATTGAAAAGGGAGATAGTAAATCAATAAGTGAGCTTCTTGCTATTGTTGGTGAAAATTCAAATATCATTGTATTTGCAAGCACCTATACATCAAAAATGACTGCTCCTAGATTAGCAGCAAAAATTAAATCTGGAATAGTATCAAATGTAATTAGTTTGCCATCCATTAGTGACCATTTAAAAATTAAAAGAAAATCTTTTTCAGGAAAAGCTATTGAGGAAACAATAATTAATTCAGAAAAAGCAATTATCTTACTAGCAACAAATGCTTATGGAGTATTTGAATGTAAAAGTAATTGTGAAATTGAAAAAATTGACTACAAATTTAGCTCCAGTATTAATATAAAAAACCAACAAATTGCAAGTGGAAAAGTGTCTCTGAGTGAAGCAGAGATTGTAGTTTCAGCTGGAAGAGGATTAAAAGGCCCTGAAAATTGGGGTATGATTGAAGAATTAGCCGAATTACTAAATGCCGCTACAGCATGCTCAAAGCCTGTTTCAGACATTGGATGGCGACCACATGGGGAACATGTTGGTCAAACTGGAATAGTAATAGCTCCTAATCTTTATATTGCAGTAGGAATATCAGGTGCTATTCAACATCTAGCTGGTGTAAATTCATCCAAAACAATAGTTGTAGTGAATACTGATCCTGAGGCACCATTTTTTAAAGCTGCAGATTATGGCATAGTTGGAGATGCATTTGATATTATACCTAAACTAATAGAGAAAATTAAAAAAATACAATAATTTGGATTTTGTTGAATTAAACATAGCAGCAATTAAGCAAAGTGATTCACAAAATAACGCATATGTCTTACTTCTAAATGAAAATAATGGAGAAAGGCAGTTACCAATAGTAATCGGATGGTGTGAGGCAAGATCTATTGCTATTGCTCTTGATGGATCAGAGAAGCCAGATAGGCCATTAACTCATGATTTGTTTAGAACAATGGGGGACAAGTTTAATATCAAAGTAGACAGAATTGTAATTCATACTTTAATAGAGGGTATTTTTCATGCTGCATTCCATTGCATAAATCAAAATACTAACGAGGAAACTGAAATTGATGCTAGAACATCTGATGCAATTGCAATTGCGATAAGATATGGCTGTCCTATTTTTACATATGAAGATATTCTTTCAAGAGCAGGTATTATTGTTAATAATATTAGCTATAAAAGTAAAATAGATGATTTAAATCTTGAAGGAGATAAAATATCAAAATCGCAAGCAATAAATACATTTAGTTTAGCTAAGTTAAAAAAAATGTTAAATAAAGCTATTGAAGAAGAAAATTATGAAAAAGCATCCGAACTCAGAGATGAAATAAACAAACGAAAAGAAGAATAAAATGAAAAAATCTTTCTTATTGATTACTTTTCTATCACTGACTTTTTTCACATTTTCTCAAAACATTATTAGTAAATGGAATTTTAAATCTATTCTTCCTGACTCAATAGAAAATGGCATAGATCTAAAAGCTATATCTGAATTAGATGCAATGCAAATTAATAAGGATGGTAGTTTTAATTATGAAATCAAAAATGAGAGTATCATTGCATATGGGACTTGGGAATTAGTAAATAATAAGTTATCTCTTCATTACGATAGCCCAAAGAAAATTACTAGAGAATATAAAATAACAACTAAAGAAAATACTTTAATATTAAATGAAAATGGAATAAACTATACCTTTACAAAATATGAAGACCAAATTATAATAAAGAATTCCAAAAACACTATGAATTCTATTTTTAGGGGAATTATTGGTCTTATCTCTCTTTTACTTATTGCATTTTTATTTAGTAGAAATAGAGCCGCAATTGATTGGAAATTAGTGATAAAAGGGCTAGTAATACAAATCATATTTGCTCTACTTATCCTAAAAGTATCATTCATACAATATGGTTTTGAATGGCTAAGTTCAGTCTTTGTAACTATTCTGAGTTTCACTAGAGAAGGATCGCTTTTTGTATTTGGAAATCTCATTGAAGATGTTAACTCTTTTGGATTTATTTTTGCTTTCCAAGTTTTACCTACTATTTTATTCTTCTCAGCTCTTACTTCATTGCTCTTTTATTATGGAGTACTACAAAAAATTGTTTACGGCGTTGCTCTTTTAATGAAAAAAATAATGAACCTATCAGGATCAGAAAGTTTAGCTGCTGCAGGAAATATATTCTTAGGACAAACAGAATCTCCTCTTCTAATAAAACCATACATTCATAAAATGACAATGTCAGAACTACTATGTTTGATGTCCGGAGGAATGGCTACAATTGCTGGTGGAGTATTGGCAGCTTACATTGGGTTTTTAGGAGGATCTGATCCTCAACAACAACTCTTTTTTGCTAAACATTTATTAGCAGCATCAGTAATGTCAGCCCCTGCTGCAGTAATAGCAGCAAAAATATTATTACCTGAAACAGAGAAAGTAAATGAAGACATGAGTATATCTAAAGAGCAAATTGGAACAAATGCCTTAGAAGCAATTAGTATTGGGACAACACAAGGATTAAAACTAGCCATCAATGTTGGTGCTATGCTTCTTGTTTTTATTGCTTTTATTGCAATGGTAAACTTTTTTCTGGAAAATTTCCTAGGAGAAATTACTGGTATTAATAGTTTTATATCCTCAATTACTAATGGTCAATATGATGGATTAACTTTAGAATTTGTTTTAGGGTACACTTTAGCTCCCCTAACGTGGATCATGGGTGTTTGTAAAGAAGATATTGTTCTAGTAGGACAACTTTTAGGGGAAAAAACAATACTTAATGAATTTGTAGCCTATGTTTCATTAGGAGAACTAAAAGCAAGCGGAAAATTCTTTCAAGAGAAATCAATAATCATTGCAACATATATTTTATGTGGTTTTGCAAATTTTTCCTCTATTGGTATACAAATTGGAGGAATAGGAGCTTTAGCACCTAAACGAACTAAAGATTTATCTAAATTAGGAATACTAGCTTTGATAGCAGGAACATTAGCCTCACTTTTTACAGCTGTAATTGTAGGAATGATTCTTTAATAATGAAATAATCAATACTTATAGAATAAATGGAACAATATTTAGATTTAATGGACCGAGTAATGCAAGAAGGAGCACTTAAAACAGATAGAACTGGCACTGGAACTAGAAGTATCTTTGGACATCAAATGCGTTTTGATTTATCTAAAGGATTTCCATGTATTACAACTAAAAAATTACATTTAAAATCTATTATTCACGAGCTACTTTGGTTCCTAAAAGGAGATACTAATATTAAATATCTTAAAGAAAATGGAGTCCGTATATGGGATGAATGGGCAGATAAGAACGGAGACTTAGGTCATGTCTATGGCTATCAATGGAGATCATGGCCTACACCTGAAGGAAAACACATTGATCAAATTACTCAAGTAATAAATACAATAAAAAACAATCCTGATAGCAGAAGAATTATTGTAAGTGCATGGAACGTAGGAGAGATTGAACAAATGGCCCTCCCTCCTTGTCATGCATTTTTTCAATTTTATGTAGCTGAAAGCAAACTGTCATGTCAGCTTTATCAAAGAAGTGCTGATATATTTCTAGGCGTGCCTTTTAATATTGCATCATATGCACTTTTAACAATGATGATGGCGCAAGTTTGTGATTTAAAAGTTGGAGATTTTGTTCATACATTAGGTGATGCACATATATATTCCAATCATTTTGAACAAACTAAATTACAACTAAGTAGAAATTGCAAACAATTACCTACTATGAAAATCAACCCTAAAGTAAAAAATATCTTTAATTTTACCATCAATGATTTTGAGTTAATTAATTATGATCCACACCCTCATATTAAAGGTAAAGTAGCAGTCTAAATGGCAAATATAATTGTTTTAGGAGCAGGCTTAGTTGGAGGAGTAATCGCTAAAGATTTAGCCAAACAACATAATGTTAGTTGTGTAGATATTTCAAAAAAAAAATTAGCTAAGCTAGATAATATCAAGACTATATGTAAAGATATTTCAAATACAAAAAACCTACAAAGGATAATTAGAGATTATGACTTAGTAATAGGTGCTGTTCCTGGATTCATGGGATATAAAATGATGAAGGATGTAATTGAAATAGGCAAAAACATAGTAGATATTTCCTTCTACCCTGAAGACCCTTTTCTTTTAGATAAATTGGCAAAGCAAAAAGGTGTAGTTGCTATAATGGATTGCGGTGTAGCTCCAGGAATGGGAAATATTATTTTTGGATATCATAATACAAAGATGAAAATTAATGATTATGAATGTTTAGTTGGTGGTCTCCCTGAGAAAAGAGAATGGCCTTATGAATATCAAGCAGTATTCTCTCCTATAGATGTAATTGAGGAATATATTAGACCTGCACGATATGTACAAAATTCTAATTTAATAATCAAAGAAGCATTATCTGATACAGAACTTATTAAATTTGATAACATCGGTACACTGGAGAGCTGGAATTCTGATGGATTAAGAACTCTAATTAAAACTATGGCACATGTCCCAAATATGATTGAGAAAACTTTACGATACCCGGGCTGTGTAGAGTATTTAAAAGTTTTAAAATCAAGTAATTTTTTCTCATACGAAGAATTTGAAGTAAATGGCACTATGATTCGTCCTATTGATATGACAGCAAAACTATTGTTCCCAAAATGGGAAATGAAACCAGGAGATAAAGATTTTACAGTTATGAGAATTATCATAAAAGGGCTTGAAGAAGGAAAAGAAGTGACTTATCAATATAATCTGTTAGATAGGTATCAAGATGATA
>MDSV01117876.1_pt1 | contig 18835 bp, 13 predicted proteins | sample 810851 | NCBI WGS metagenome assembly MDSV01 (sample SAMN05326640, study PRJNA326480) | marine metagenome | isolation source: seawater | place: Atlantic Ocean: North East | collected 2012 | reverse complement strand
TTCTCTTTCTATTTTAAGTGCAGCCTTTTGAGCTTCAATCGAATCCGTTGATGCTTTTACATTTTCTATCTCTGCCTCGAGTTCAGTGTTCCTTTTTTTTGCGTTTGCAAAGGATTCATTTACCAGTACCAAGTCTTTTTGTAGAAGAGCAATTTCAGCCTTGAGAGTTTCCTCACCTTCTGAACCTGGTTGCCCTGACTTAAGTTTTTCTTGAGCCGAAGTTAGTTCATTAGTTAGGCTGACTTGGGCATCTTTAGAGTTTTTTAAATCGTCTAAAGCCTTATTGTAATCCAGTTGTGTTTTCTGTAAGTTTTCCCTCAACTGCTTTTGTGCTGACTCTAAATTTTTGATTGTTTCCTCACGTTGCTCTAAGAGATTGCCATCATTTCCAGGTTGGTTGTTAGAAGCAGGAATATTTTTTTCAGGGACGGCATCTTTAGGTAGAATTTTTTTACAGCGATCAATGGCTTCGTTAACCTTTCTTCGACGGTAATCAAGAACCTCAGGCCGCCACCCACGATGCTCTCGGGCAATATTATCAAGGATGTTTTTTGCATCAGTATACTTACGAAGAGCCTCATTAAACTTTGACTCCTTCTCAAGTTTTTCAGCATCTTCAACTTGCAAATAGGCTTCGAGGTAAATAGTTCCAGGGTCCTGAGCGTAAGATCCTGAAGTGACAAAACTTGAGGCTAAAGCCAAAAGTAATATTAAAATATTTTTGGAAAATTTTAAGTTTAAGGAATAAGACATTTTTCGATACCGGACAATATACAGTCTATCTGTAAATTTGTTTTAAAAAAATATAAAAACAAAATCAAAAAACTAAAAAATTTAGTTAAAAATTAAGTTATCTTAACAATAAATTGATTGCAGAAGTTGATAAATATTTAGTATTTTCACTAAGCTAACGAATGAAAAGCGCAATAGAAAATCAGGTGCTTGTACTTAATCGGTTATGGCAGCCTATCCACATGTGCTCCGCCAAAAGGGCGATAGGCTTGCTGTTTCTTGGTCATGCTCATGCCGTTGGCATGTTTGGAGATGAGAGATTTTCTACTCATGACTTTGAATCTTGGTTGAATGTCGAGGACCGCCCTGAAGGTTGGCCAGTTGTCGGTAGCGTTTCTTGTCAGTTTTGCCTACCCTCAATTATCGTTCTTGTTACTTTTGATAGGCTGCCAAGAAAAGAAATTAAATTTTCCAGAGACAATATTTTCCAGAGAGATAAATATGTATGCCAATACTGTAAAAAGAAATTTGAACCTCGTGATTTGAATCTGGATCATGTGTTCCCAAAAGATAAAGGAGGTGAGACTAATTGGGAAAATGTGGTGACCTCTTGTATTAAATGTAATACTAGAAAAGGAAATAAGTTACCTCGTGAGTGTGGAATGTTACCCATAACTCCCCCGGTTGCACCGCGTTGGAGACCGTTAGTGGGATTCAAGCAGGTGACTGATAATCAATACCAAAAGAGTTGGAGCTTTTTTCTGGAGCCTAACCCTTCTTCAGTTGAGCTGAGTTCTTGAAACTAAAGAGGGCCGCCTTCCGACGACCCTCTTTAGTTTGTTGATTATTTAAAGAAATTATAGAGCGAACTGCTTAATATGTAGGACTCTGTAATTATAAAACTTTTCTAGTGATTCTTGTTGCATGTTAGGATCATTGAAATAATCAGGTATGTTTTTGTCGCTTGGATCAATGAACCTTTCAATTAAGGCTGAGCCACGCCAAGTGCCTACAGGCTTATCTTTCTCTGGATCCACCTTATCAGCATCAGTGCTCCTTGCTTTTCTTAAAGTCTGAACAATCATGTGAACTTTATAGACATTTGATTTTGTTGTTAGTCTTGGGTGCATATTAGCATATGGTCTCTCCTTGGTGTTGTCGCCAGTCAGCCTGTGAGATTCCCAGAACTTACGCATTTTAGGGTAGTCTTTACCACTTCTGGTTCCTAAGGTTTCTCCTTCTGGGACAAGATACATTTCACATATTTCTGTAGGAGATCTGAAGAGTTCGTTCTCCTTGAACTTATCTTCCCACTGTTTCATCGTTTCGTAAGCATCAATCTTACTTCTCCAAGAATCGGAGCCACCGTTCTGTTCTTTGTATTTGCCGCCAGCATTAGTTGGTATAGCAACCACTCTTTCAGCTTTCATTAATGCATGCATTGCGGTGTTACGCTTAATGTAGTCGAAAGGAACTATCTGGGTGTTGAGATTAATTTTACCTCTTGTCGCCGCAGGCATAGAGATGGCATAAGGTTCTACGACTGGCATCCAAAACAGATCCATCCAAAGGTGGTCAGGAGGATCACCTTGGTTAGGTTGATCAATTGAACCAAAGTGGTCTGGATCAGGTCTAAATAGTAATGTTCTCCAAGGGATTCCCTCTTGCACCCCACTCGACATGGATCCATACATTCCAGGGCCACAGATGACTCTGTTTGGTGAGAAGAATGCTTGTGAAGTAACGTCTGCGGCCGTCAGTGCCTTCTCATCAAAGTAAGGATTCCTATTACCACTTGGTCTGTTGCCATCGTCACCACGGTTAACGTAGGGACCATCCATTTGCATGGCTATTCCGTTATCCCAGTCTCCTGTGATCATTGGATCTACTGAGAACTTATAATCTGTTCTCGGGTTACCTCTAACGTCCACAAAAAAGTTTGGGTTGTCAGGTGAGATTGGGAAGTCAGGTTCAATTGTCTTTGAATAATCTGCTCCTACGATGAACTCTCTTTCATTCTCAAAGCCAGTGTATTTGTAGCCATCAGGATCAACTAGGCTGTGAGCCTGTCTATCATTAGTGTTAAACTTTGGATGTGGTTGGAAAACATGGTTTTCAATAACTCTTTTAGCTCCTAATAATCTGAAGTCACTGTGACTCACAACCAGAGATCTGACGACAGTGCCGGGGCTAATTAAGTTTTGAGGATTGTTTCTCGCTTTAGAAACGGTCTGCTTCCATGAATCTCTATTGTCATATCTTGGCATTGGGATAGTGAATTCATTAGGAAAATCAAGTTCAAACACTTGAATAAGGTTGTTAACATCTCGTCCGTCAGCGCCGCCTCTTTCATCGTAGAGAACGACTCTCATGTCAGGTTCTGAAGCGGGTTGTCGATCCACACCACCTTCGATCTTAACTCGTAGTAAGCCACCGCCTCCGGCTGGTACACCTCCTCCAGCATTTCCTCCTGAAGGTGTCCAGTAAACTGGCTGTGTTGTTCCATGCTGACGAGGGCCCCCATGGGCACCCCAACCTCTGAATCCTTTGAGGCTCATTGATGTTTCGCATCGTGCTTTGTTATTAGGAACAAGTTTACCAATATTTACGCCATTGATACTAATAGATGCAGGTTCTTTGTCCTGATTACCAAATCGGCCACCAACAACTTGCAATGATGTTTTGGGGACCATTTTAGTGAAACCGTGGCTAGGGCAGAATGTTTCAAGAAGAAGTCCTACTTCAACATTAACACCTCCAGGAGGTAGTCCTTGACTGTTTCCTTGAGCTGAACCGTCTTCTGATCGTTGACCCGTTGCCTTAAAGACCAATGAAACTTCAGTTAGCGTAGGTAGTCTTCCAAATCCTCTTGGGAATTTTAAGTAAGGCTTATCCCATCTGATCTGGTGAGGAGAAGTTCCGCCACAAAGGCAGCATCCAGCAACTTGGCCGTGACCTGATGCATTTCCTCGAGCCGTGTATTGATCATTATTGTAGGGATCGTTAAGATTTGTTGTTCTTATATAATCCCACATTTGAGTTAGGATTTGTTTGCCGTCTTGATATGGACCAGAACCATATTTTCTTCCTAAAGATCCTCCATATCCTGGAATTTGGTTACTTGGAGCAATTAAGTTAACTAAGTAGTTGTCCAATAGCTGGAGGTTAGCGCCATTAGCATTTCCATAAATTTCATTGTGACGACTGCCGCTACTGTTTCTTTGCCAATAGTATTTTCTATTCTTTGTACCGATAGTTGAAATGAAATTAATTAAATTATCAAAGTAGGTATTCCTTCCAGTATTTGTATAGGTTGGCCACATTGTCATTTTAGGTGTGCCAAACATTGTAGTCTCCGGCCCTATGCTGTTAGCAGTAAGAAAGAAACGAGACTGCTCAAGTTTTCTCCTGCTTATTTGGGAGTTTCTAAAAGTATTAGACTCTTGTCTCTCTTCGAGCCCACGGTTCCTTTCATGCTTGTAAAGAAGTTCATCATAAGTCGCGTATAATCGGTCAGTGTCCCATGTGACCCCTTTTGTAGAACTTGAACCTGAGGCTGAAGAATTTTTATATTCTATTTTTGGAACTAGATCATAAATATTTCTGAGCTTAGCCTTATCTTGGCTTACGTCTTCATGCGGATAAAGAACGGAGGAAAGAGATACCATTGAGGGGTGTCCAGGAAATCTGCTGGTTTCCCTTTGCACTGGCTGTTTTACAGCCATTTCCCGTTCTTGTTTTGAATCGTAACGAGGAATGTCCCAATGAACACCTTCGGATGCGGTGTTAACGTTAACCTTATTGCATTCGTCATCGGTCCAAAACGCAATCCTTGCAACAATAGGATTGGATATTGAGGCCTTGCCAATGCCAGAACCTGGAACAAAAGTATCTGACTTATCCAAATGTCCCATGGTGCCATCTTCAAGAATATATAACCACTGAACAGGCATTGGAACACGCTGAGATTTGGGATCACTTCCAGGTAGGATGACTCCAGGAACTTGAGTTCCAGTGGATGTGGTTTGTGTATAATTGAAACCCTCTACATTATCCTTGTTAGTATCATTGGTACTTCTTCGAGCCCGAGGATCAAGAATTGGAAAGTAAAGCTCATTCTCTCTTTCTGAGTAAAGAGGAGAATTCAAGTCAACATAATGATGCGGCTTCTTATCCCAGTCCTCCTGGATATCATCGACCATGTTGTCATCAGCATTTTCCTCCATAGTTTCAGAGGAGTAGAGCTTAAACTTTGCAACTGAAAGAGTGTCATAATCTGATCCTCTATTTGAGAAAGTGGTTATGCATCCTGGTTGAGAGACCCAAGTAAATTGCTGACCTTCACTTGTTTGTTCGCCGGTTGCTTTTCTGACTTGGGCAATAACCATATTGGTGACCACATCTGTCAGTTGTCTGGTCTTCAAACTGGATCCGTAGTAGGTGGAAGATTTAAGTTCCTCTGTAGCCGCTGAAAAGAATCCAAAGACTAGGAGGGTCATCATCATCAGAACCGAAAGTACGGTCACAATTGCTATGCCGCTTTCCTTGTCACGGTTCTTTGATTTATGTTTGTTCAAAGATTTGGGGTCTTGTATTGATTTTGTCTTCATTACTAGAAAGATAGATTTAGCTTTAAGAGATAAATTATTGGAAAATTTCGGTCAAAATTGACCTTGTTGGTATATAACAAATGATTCTAATAAAATCATTTAGTTTGAGGAAATGATTAAATTAGCGTTCTTCAATATATTTACAATTGATATACACGAGCGTCAATTCGGTTTTTTGTCAGATAAAGGCCCAAATGTTATGAAAATTATAATATATAGGCTTTTTTTAAAGAGTTGATCGTAATTCCCTGTATCTCTTCTCAATAGTTTCCTTGATTAGGCTTTGGTCTTTTTCCGAAAGTTTCTCTATTGGGTATTTAAATACTTTTCCATCTGAACCCTCAAAATTTCCTACTTCATCAATGACTGAGGCGAGTAAAGCGATCAAAGTCTTGCCATCAGTGTTTGTCCATGTCCTTTCATTTACAAGAGGTCGGGGATCGGCTTTTTTCAATGTTAGCTTGGGGATCGTTTCATTTCGAAATTTTATTGTCTCTCCTGTGTCCCAAGCCATGTATTCAACATGGGTGTTTTCGGCCTTCTTACCTGCACCTTCTATCATCACTAGCCCATTAATAAAAATTGCACTCCCTTTAACTTTTTTAGGAGGTAGGGGCACTCCATCCCTATCAAGTTTTATATCAAGAGCCGTAACTGATGAGACGACTAGTAAGCCTTCCTCGGCTTGTTCATTTGAAACGGTTCCATTGACCCAACGCTTTAATGGAGTTCCTTCAACTATGGATTGTTGAAGAGCTTTATCTGTATCTGATGCATTTGCCGCAATTACTGATAATGAAGTTTGTTTATTACCTTCAGCGCCTAACTTTGATTTTTTTACTATATTTTCAGCCTTAACTTTTAACCTAGAGCTCAGGAACCTTATTGGAACAGTGATGAGTTTGTTATTGGTGGTTCTTAAAGTTGCATTGCTCCCCTTAACTTCAACGACCTCAGCGACTTGGTATGAATTACCACTATATCTTAGTGTTTCAGGCCTTTGGGCTGAAGCTGGACTAAGTACTAATATTGTTGAAAGTATGCAGATATTAATGAGGAAGTTTTGGTTCATTGTTCCCGTGTTAGGTTAGAATTTATTCATAAAAGTGGCTTTAAAGGACATTATGCCTAATAAATTGACTCTAGTGAAGCGGAATCGCTCCTCAAGATCTTGCGTCTTGCCCTGATAGTGTCATTATTAATTATAGTTGAGTTATTAATAACAATGATGATTCATCAACCCCCACCAATAATAATGTTATGAGAACCTCTTTAAGGAAAATACTCCTCTCTCTTTTCGTTTTAAATTTAATTTCGTATTCATCAGCTGATGAAGAAATTCCTCTCGTCGTTCAAGACGGTGTCTGGAAGTACTTAGACGATGGAACTGATCTTGGAACGGCATGGAGGGAGAGTAATTTTGATGACTCTGCATGGGAGAGTGGTCCGGCTGGTCTTGGCTTTGGAAATAGGGGGATATTAACGACATTGAATCGAGGTCCGAGTTCAGCAAGAAATGTTACTTTCTATTTCCGTAAAGAGTTTAATGTGACAACGGCGCAACTTAACTCACTTGAGGGCGATGACCCATTCTATCAGATTCTAATTGGTTTAGTGAGAGATGATGGAGCCGTAATATATATTAATGGTGTGGAGCTTTACCGTGATAACATGCCTGCAGGTGAAATTAAATGGAGCACTTTAGCTTCTGGATCTGCGGGAGGAACATCTGAGACAAGATTTTTTGAGGCTTCACCTGAAGGAACTGGAAAGCTAGTCGCTGGCAAGAATGTTGTGGCGGTTGAAGTTCACCAGTCTTCTCCTGGAAGTTCTGATGCTGGTTTTAATTTATGGATGAGTGCTTTTAATGTTGCTCCTGGCTATGGGCTTTTTTCTCCACCACAGTCGATTACTTTTGAAGATGCTGGAGAAGGCTCCACATACTTTACTCCAAGCTTCGATGTTAATAATGATCTTGGTTGGTCTAGTCGAGATCGTAACGGAATTGGTGGAGGTGTTATTGGAGGAGTTGCTGACTTTGATTGGCTAACCGGTTTACCTTTGGCTGATACGGGTATTGGTTTTGCCGAAGGTCGTAGCTTTGCCGTATCCAATGATCATCATGAAGTTTATAGTCAGGACCCTGGTGATGAAAAACTAAGGTACCGCATTGATTTAAGAAACTATGTTGATGTAAAGGTATCCTTTGATGTCCGAACTTATGATGGAGGGTGGCCTGAGGCTGGGCTCAAGGCTGGAAATGGATTTGAAACTGGTGACTACATAAAATTTACTAGTCTTACTAGTCTTGACGGTGATAAATATACTAAAAAAGAGGAGCTTAATCTCAAAGGTGGGGGTGGAGCTGCTGAAAAAGTTACGGCAATGTTAGTTGCGGAGGATCAAGTCAAAAAAGCCATAGTTCCGACAGAGGATATTGGAAATTCTTGGATTAATTTGGACTTTGACGATTCCTCTTGGATGGATGTTGAAAAACTTGCAGAGGATGGTTTTACAACAGTTCGAGGAGGGGTCGGATTCGCTCGTTCTGGTACCAGAGTTGATCCTTTTGACCCTTTCATTGCGCTTGATCTAGAGGAGCAAATGTATAGAACAAATGCTTCAGTTTATCTTAGAATTCCCTTCACAGTTGAAGATTTGAGTGAGTTTAAATCATTAGTCCTTGGAGCGAGAACCGACGATGGATTTGTGGCATGGCTCAATGGAGAATTAGTCCAGTCTTTTAAGGCTCCAGATCCTGTTCAATGGGATTCTGAGGCCACAGCGAGTAATAGTGATTCAATTGCTCAGACTATGAAAGACTACTCTTTGAATCAACACCTTAACAAACTTAAGGTTGGTCAGAATATTCTTGCGATACAAGCCCTTAATAAAGGAAAGAGCGGTTCAGATTTCTTGTTTTCATGCCAGCTTGAGGGTGTTACTGACCAACTTGCTCCAAGGAATGATCCTCCAGAAAATCTGAATGACCTTAATAGAGGTATTAATGGATCTTACTACAAATACACATTTCCAATACCTGATACTGCAAACAGTTACACGTTCGCCTACGAGGCAAAGTGCAATGAGAATACTGAGTCCATATTTTTTGATAACTTTGAAATTGATGGGACACCCCTAGTTGTCGATTCTTACCCATCTTGGATAAAACTTGAGACACCTTTTGAAGTTGATGAGAACGGGCTCCCTTTTGCGGATCCCGATGGTGATGGGATTTCTAATTTTCTTGAGTATGCTTTTGTCGGTAATCCAGAAGTCCCTAGTAAAACGTCGGTGAATGGCACTCCCATAATGCCTCAGGCTAGAATAGTCAAAGAAAGTGGACTTACTTGGTTTGAATTGATATGGCGCCAAGCTGATGATGCGACTTCGGGAACTCTGAGTAGTCCAGTCGGTGGATTTATTGTAAGAGATATTAAGTATATTCCTCAAATTTCCTTTAATTGTAAGACTTGGGCCGACGGAACTGCGATTGACACATTCAGGCAGATCGGTGACCCGGAGATTAATGAAGACGGCACAGTTACTATTACAGCGCGATATGACCGCCCAATTGATGATAAGGCTGTGGTTTTCGGACGAGTGAAAATTGATGGTTACAAAGTAATTATAAGGTAGCAATCTAAATATTTTTCACAAAATCTATAATTATCAGATAAAATATAACGGATTATGTTCGTTGTGAAATTCCTTGCGTATATGCAATGTAAATTTTAAATTCTTTACGAAAAGAAAACTTTAACAAAGTTTTAAGTTCAACGATTTGTTTTAAAAGTACAAATACCCTCCCAATAATTATATATGAAGTCTGAGATTTACCAGAAAGCCAAAACCATCAAGATATTAGAAAAAGGATTCACTTTGGTAGAGACTGTCCTTGCTCTCGGAATCGTTGCTACGGTTATGGTGACATTGATGGCTTTGTTGCCAACTGGTATGGATATCATGAAGGAGGCTGGTACTAATACCGTTGGTGCCAGAATTGCTAACCAACTAGTTAGTGAAATACAACTCTCTGATTATGAAAAAATCCAGCAGTGGAATGGTAAAGAATATTACTTTGATGATATGGGTACACAGCTTATCAAAAACGATGAAGAATCAAAATTTAGAAGAATTTACACGGCGAGAATTGAAGTAGACGAAAAGAATCCTGAGCTTCCAGGAAAGAAAGAAAATAAATATCTAAGAAGAGTTGTTGTTAAAGTGGCTGGTTATATTGGTGGAGCGGAACCGGACTTCACTGACCCTCCTTCTGATGGTGATCAGACGAAAAAGATAAAAAAAGATTACCGTTCCTACTGGACCTATATTGTGGACACTAAAAAAGACTCGAGGAATTAAAACCGGCCGAACATATAAATTTAATTACATTATTACATGAAGCATAAAAAAAGAGGATTCTTCCGTAGGATAATAGGTTTCACATTACTGGAGCTCATGGTTTCTATGGTGGTTCTTGCTTTGTTGATGCTTGTTGTTTTCAACATGTTGGAGACAACAACCAAGGCTTGGAGCCAGTCCACTGAGAGAGTTCAGACTTTTAAGGAGGCTCGCGTTGCTTTTGAAGGATTAACGAGACGTATGAGTCAAGCTATGCTTAATACGTATTTCGATTATAAATACAGAACTGCCGTACCAAGGCCGAACGAGAGGCCGACGGGTTATGAGCGTAAGTCAGACCTTCATTTTATAAGTGGAAGATCGGAAGATGTATTAGAATCAGAACGATTTCCCACTCACTGTATTTTCTTTCAAGCGCCACTGAGTTTTTCTTTAGACCCGAGTAATCAGTCTTTTGGAAGTTTATTAAATAGCTGGGGTTATTACATTGAGAGAAACACTGATGAAGACCAGATTCCGGAATTTCTTTCTGGATTTGAAACAATAACGGGTAAAGAGCGTTATCGCTTGATGGAATTTAGACCGCCCACTGAAAACTTTAAAGTCTACTCTAGTGACTTAAAGACACGTTATAATACTGAGTGGTTTAAAAATGATGTTGTTCAGAAAGCGTACACCCCAGGAGGAAGACCCTTTTCAAGAGCTATCGCAGAAAACATCGTTGCTTTGATCATTGAGCCTAAAGAATCGACCTCAACGACTGAAACAAATAATACGCTTGCTCCAGACTACGAATACGATAGTAGGAGGTTTCAGAAGGATAAGAAACCGAAGGACCCAACAAAGCATCAATTACCACCATTAATCGACGTAACAATGGTCGCTATTGATGAAGGCTCAGCAATTAGAAATGAACAGACGGAAGGGCAATTAACTGAGATTGTTCCAAAAAACTTGTTCCAGAAAGTAACTGATTACGACAAGGATTTGGATGAATTAAAACGTATCCTTGAGTCTAAAAACATTAAATATCGAGTCTTCCACGAAACTGTTGCAGTTAGAGCTTCTAAATTTAGTGACTCCGCGCTCCAACGATAAATCACCAGATATGCTTAGAAAAAAACAAACCGACACCAAGGGATTTACACTCATTGAGGTACTCGTTGTATTAAGTATTATTGCCGTCATCGTTGCTTTTACTATTCCGGCAATGGCTCCAGCTCTCAAAGGCTCAAAGTTAAAACAAGCTGCTAATCAGCTGGAGGCTTTACTTGCAGGAGCGCATCAACGTGCAATCACTGAAAATAGGCCAGTAGAAGTGAGGTTTTTTAAATTCGAGGACCCTGAGAGTCCTGGAAGTCTTCCGATGTTTCGTGCGACGCAGGCAGCTCAGGTTATTACAAATCCTCAAGATCATAATGACATAAAATATGAGGAAGAGGAGGTGTTAATGATCCCTCAACCATTTGTTTTGGCAGAGAAATCTTATAGTACATTGGTTGAATCTGAAGCATTGCGAGAAGGAGCTACAAAGATACCAAGGCGGGAGTTGGCTGAATTTATTGCTTTTGAATTCAGACCAGACGGGTCAACAAATTTGGCTACAGTTGATGAGTCGCATTGGACTCTCACTGTGATGAGAGAGTCAGATATAAATAAAGAACTATCACCTGCCACTGATTTTGTCACATTGGTCCTAGACCCTTTTAACGGGAGGGTTCGAAGGCTCCAACCCTAATGAGGTAATGCTTATTCTTATCAAAGAATAAGCATACAATTTTCTTGGAGAAGAGATGCTAGGATTCGCTTAATACTAAAAAATCTGATTATGAAAAAGACATTACTAGTACTCCCTTTTTTACTTTTTATTAATGGATGTGGTGTTGATGAAGAGGTTGAGGTACCACCAGAGATCAAAGAAGCTTTATCTGAACCCGAGGAACCAAAAGAAGAGATTATTGAAGAACCTGCTAATGAGGTTCCATCTGAAGAAAATACTTTAGACAGCACTCAAACTGAAGAGTCTTCAGTTGAGCCCCAAACTCAAGAGGAATTTCCCGTTAGCCCTTTGTCTGTACCGGATAATGTTTCTACTGAAGAAATAGAAATTCGTGAAGGAGTCCAATATCTTAAAGATTCAGATACCCCATATACTGGTACGGTTTTCAAATTGCATGATAACGGCGAGAAGGAAATGGAGTTAAATCTTAAGGACGGTAAGCCTGATGGTGTAATCGTCACATATTACGGAAATGGTCAAAAGAAAGAGCAATCAAATTTTAAGGATGGAAAACCAGCAGATGGGGAGTGGTTTGGATGGCATGAAAATGGCCAAATGAAGGTTAAAATGATTATTGAAGACGGAGAAACAATTTCAGAAGAGTTTTGGAATAGTGAAGGAGAGCAGGTTGATTCTAGCTTAGAGTCTGAAGGTTAAGAGATCGTCTGGGATTAAAGCGCGCTAAGGGAGGCTAAATTTAAGCTTCGTGACTGCATTCAGTTTCTAGGACTCAAAATTATTAAAAACTTCCCAGCAAAAGGTTAATTTTTTTTAATAAAGCCGATATTTTAATGTAAATGGTCAAAAATTTAGATATTTTTTTAAAACTTTCATTAATTTCCATCTTTATTCTAGAAACCATAAAATTTGACGTTGACCAGATAGGTACTTAGGGGCAGATTGGGGCAAAATGGGGCAAAATGGAGTAGTGCCCCTCAAGGCCTTGGCAGACTTAAAAAACAGTACAAGTGACCAGCTTTTTGCTGGTACAGTTCAGCATACGCTCGATGACAATCACCGAGTGACGGTTCCTGCGCGTTGGCGATTTGAAGGTTTAAATGAGCTATTTGCCATTCCTGATCCAAGGCAGTCTTTCTTAATTCTTCTGCCAAGCAATGAATTACAAAAAATGATTAATGATTTGGAGTCGAATCAAGACATTGATCCTCTTGAGCGACGCCAATTCGCTAGGCAACTTTTTTCTAGAGCCACCCCGTGTCCCCTCGATCGGCAAGGTAGGCTCGTCCTCCCTTATGAAGCGTGCTCTAGTCTGGGCTTTAGTAATGAAGTTCTACTGGCTGGAGGCGGTATGCGTATAGAAGCATGGAATCCTAAAAATTGGTTTGATAACCAGCTCAAAGAAGAAAACACATTTGCTGATACAGCTGACAGAATCGGACTATAGCCCAAATTATTACCCCCCCCTCAAAATAGGAACCTCAATAGAAAATAAAAAACATTGATATTAACTAAACTAATCAAAGTAGAAAATGAGGGAACTCATATCGAGGCTTCTATTAAACCACAACTCGTCCTCTACAAATTGTGGAGTAAACACTCTGTATCACTTGAGTGATTGGTCGCAAGATAATTGTAAGGGCGAGTCGGAAACGGTAGGCTTTAGACAAGGAAAGAGTCCGGTACAAATGTCACCGGATAATCAAAATAATTCGAATGATCCTAGGAAGGTAGCTTCAGGTTATCATGAATCAGTGCTACTCAATGAGGTCACTCACTATCTTGCGCCAGATAATGACAAGTTGTTTCTTGATGCAACGCTCGGTGGAGGAGGGCATTCGGAGCAATTATTAAAGAGAGGGGCCAGGGTTATCGGTCTAGATCAGGATCCAGCAGCATTGTCCTTTGCCAAGTCTCGGCTGAGTTCTTATGATGATAAATTTGGTGCTATTCAGGGAAATTTTAGGGATTTTGGTGAAATTTTATCAACTATAGGAATTACTGGACTTGATGGGTTGCTTCTTGATCTTGGTATATCATCAAGGCAAGTCGATGATGCGGAGAGGGGGTTCTCATTTTCAAAGCCTGGGCCTTTAGATATGCGGATGGATCCAGATGCCGAAATAACGGCAGCAGAACTGATTAATAATTGCGAGGAGGAAGAGCTTGCTCGTGTCTTTTATGAGTATGGTGAGGAGAGGGCTTCTCGTAGGATTGCGTCAGCTATCGTTGAGCGAAGGAAAGATAAATTCTTTGAGTGCACCACTGATTTGGCAAGTCTAGTTGAATCAATTATACCCAGGAGGGGTAAGAGGCACCCAGCGACTAGAGTCTTTCAAGCTTTAAGGATTGCGGTCAATAACGAATTAAGGGTGTTGGAAGAGGCGTTAGCTGAAGTTCCTAAGTGGCTTCGTCCAGGTGGTCGACTCGTTATAATTTCATTTCATTCGCTAGAGGATCGAATAGTGAAGTCGTACCTTAAGCGTTGCAGCCGCTCTATAATTGATAGGCCTGAGTGGCCGGAACCCAAGCAGAATCCTGATTACTGTTTTAAATTAGTAATGCAGAAAGGTGTGATTCCCACAAAAGATGAGGTTCGTGATAATCCTAGAGCTCGAAGCGCTAGGCTCCGAGTGGCAGAGAGGCTGCCTATCCAGGTTTCTAATACTGATTAATATGAACCAAAAGCGCAAAAAATATCAACGAAGACTAAAAGTAAGGTCATTACTTTTATTTGTCTTTCTTGGTGGTTTTTTTGCAGTTCTAGCATGCGCGTTTGTGATTATAAAAAACGCCCATGTTGAGAGAAGTGACTTAAGGAGGGCTTTAATTTCTGAAATTAAGCTTTTGGAGAAGAAAGTTCAGACTGTGGAGCTTAGAGTTGAAACTTTGCGTGATCGTAGGGCTTTAGCGGGCACTTTGAAGGACAGAGGGTCGAAGCTTGTGCCCATTAAAAGCAGTTATTCTCTTAGTAAAGAAAACTCTCAATATGAAGATTCGACAGTCCTTGGTCTTAGTTCAGACCATGAAATAACAATAATTGATCTCGATAGGCCAAGTGGATAGTACTTCGCTACATAAACGCAGTTTTTTTGTGACAGTACTTTTTGTGCTGCTCTTTAGCGCTGTGTCTGCCAGAATTGTTTACGTTCAGATTGTAGGGAATGAGAGGTTTTCTCAACTTGCTAGGGGAGAAAGAATGTTACGTGAGGATTTGCCTCAGTCTAGAGGGCTAATCTTTGATAGAAATAAAGAGCCTCTAGTGCAGAATCAATATGTTCGTGATATTATTGCTGATAGATATCATTTAACTGATATACATGTTTGTCGCAGAGGGGTAGCAGCATCAGAGGGGGTTACAGTAAAAGAAATATCAAAGCGTTATAGGCCTGATGAGATAAGAAAGAGATTCATTATATTAGCAGAAAACCTTTTAGAAGAGACGTTAGGGATCAAGGGTGAAATATTGAATGAATTAGTCTATGGGAATTCAGACAAAGATCGGGCTGTAGTATACAGGGCTCTTGATTTTGTTAGCGCTGAGAAGGTTAAAGTCATGATGGAGGAGCGAAGGATCGGAGGCTTTCATTTTGAGGATTCTTCTAGGAGGTACTACCCTAATCATGGAAGGCTAGTTCAAGTTTTAGGGTATACAGATATTCTAAATATTGGAAGAGAAGGAATAGAGAGAACATTTAATGAAGAGCTTGGAGGGGTGCCTGGATACAGACTCGTTGAGAGAACTCGGCGCTCGAGTGAGGTTCTTTCAAATTATAGTAAAGAGGTTGCTCCAATTAACGGATCAAATATTGAGCTCACCATCGATATGGGATTGCAGAACATCGTGGAGGAACAGCTTGAAATTGCCGTTAGTAAGTACAGTCCAGAGAAAATTATGGCTGTTTTCATGAATCCTGAAACTGGTGAGGTTTTATCAATGGCTAGCAGGCCTGACTTTGATCAATTCACAAAAGATGGAGTAAGAAAAACTCAACCGATTTCAGATCGATATGAGCCAGGGTCTACTTTTAAAATTGTTTCTTTGGCTGCAGTTTTTGACAGGGGATTGGTAGGGCCAGATACAATGTTTTATTGTCATAATGGTTACTACAGGGAAAGAGGGGTTACATTAAAGGATCATAAACCATTTGATCATCTAAGTGTTCAAGGGATTTTGGCAAAGTCGAGTAATATTGGTGTGTACATGTTAGCTAAAAAGTTGGGTCGCCATTCTTTCTATGATTATATCAAGGATTTTGGTTTTAGTACTAAGACTGGAATTGAATTAACCGCTGAATCTTCTGGAACAATAACCAAGCCAGATTCAAAAGGATGGAGTAAGACTTCCCTTTCTCGTATAGCCATGGGTTATGAGGTTGATGTCACTGCTCTACAGATGGTAAGCGCTTTGAGTGTTATTGCGAATGGAGGAGTTTTACTGAAGCCTCAAATAATAAAAAGAATCTCCTCTAGTGATGGAGTGTCGATATCTGAATTCAAGACTCAAAAAGTTCGAAGAGTTATTCACGAGGGGGCAGCAAATATGGTTCGCGATGCCTTGATTTCAGTTGTTTCAGATGGGGGTACTGCCACTCGCGCATCTGTAGAAGGGTTTTTAGTAGCTGGTAAAACTGGCACTGCATTAAAGCCTAGAAGTCCCAGAAATTTAGGATACCACAGAGGCCGATACGTTGTGTCGTTTATGGGTTTTTTGCCTGCTGATAATCCTAAATTAGCCGGCATTATTGTCGTTGATGACCCTAGGGGTGAGGGTTCAATTTATGGGGGAACCGTGGCTGCACCAATTTTTCAAAAGATTGCGAAAGCGGCTATGCCTTATTTAGGAGTAGATCCGTTAATAGTTAATAGAAAAGCAACGCGTTCACTCGATAATGCTAGGGAAGGGGCATACGAAAGCTTCTAGCTTTAACTCGGCCTATGAAACTTAGCGAATTAGCTAAATCTGTGAATGGAGCAATTGTCTCGGGTAACAGTGATCCAAAAATCAAAAGGCTATGCCTAGACTCAAGGCAGCTAACATCCGGGGATTTATTTTTCGCGTTGAAGGGTGAAAGTTTCAACGGATTAAATTATGTCGACTCCGCACTAGAGGCCGGAGCAGTAGCAGTAGCTGCTGAAATTGATGAAGATGATTTTGATCCTAAGGTTCCATGGGTAAACGTTCCTCACGCAAGAGAGGCAATGTCGGCAATGTCAGATGCAGTTAATGATTCGCCGTCTAAGAAACTAAAAGTAATTGGAGTTACTGGAACTAATGGAAAGACAACTACTAGTTTTCTAATTCAACATCTTTTGGGCATGTCTCACCGTAGGCCAGGCCTGTTAGGAACCATAAAATATGATTTATTGGGTCAAGATGAGATAGAGGTTAAGCATACGACTCCTGAGGCACCAGATTTACAATATTTCCTTTCTGAAATGGTATCAAATGGATGCTGCTCTGCCGTAATGGAGGTTTCATCACATGCTATCGTGCAAAAGAGAACAGCTCATGTTGATTTCGATGTGGCTGTTTTTACAAACCTTTCTCATGATCATCTGGATTTTCATGGGGATATGACAAATTACTACGAAGCGAAGAGGGGGTTATTTGATCAACTGGTAGATGATGCGAAGAATAATGGAAAAGTCGCAGTCATTAATTCTGATGATGAATGGGGTAGAAAATTGGTGAATTATCTTTCAGGTAAAGGAGTTAAAACTGTTACTTATGGTCTTAGTAATGGCTCGGATTTTAGAGCTAGTGATATAAGTAGAAGGCGCACGGGGACTGAATTTATAATTGAGGCGGGACCAAGAAAATTAAAAACATCAATTCCTCTAATTGGAAGATTTAATGTCTACAATGCTCTTGCGGCATTAGCCTCGTGCGTGGCTAGTGGTTTAAATTTTAGAGAAACTGCAAAAAATCTCAAAGAGTTGCCTCAGATACCTGGTAGATTAGAAAGCGTCTCAACTGGAAGAGCGTTTGAAGTGTATGTTGATTATGCGCATACACCGGATGCATTAGAGAAAGCATTGCAATCGTTGAAAGAATTGGATCCAAGAAGGATTATATTGGTTTTTGGATGTGGAGGTGAAAGAGATGATGAAAAAAGGGCAAAGATGGGTGCTGTAGCATCTCGCATTTCTAATTACTCTATAATTACTTCTGATAATCCAAGAAATGAGCCTCCCTCTGATATTATTAAAGATATTGTAGAAGGATATAAGGGAGACCATTACGAGGTTTTGGAAGATCGTCATGAAGCTATAGCTCAGGGTGTTTCATATCTTGCGCCTGGTGATATTTTGCTTATTGCAGGTAAAGGGCATGAAGATTATCAACTTTTAGGTAATGAAAGAATAGAGTTCGATGATCGGATTATTGCAGGGCAAATGCTCAATGATAGGGATCACGTTAGGCATGAAATGGTTCGTGAGAGCCGAAGGTTAAGGGAAGAAGAAGAGGCATCTAGAATAAATAGATTTCAAGATAGAGGGGAGGTTGATAGGGAGAAAAGATGAAAGAATTAACCCTTGAAGAAATTGCCGGTTTTTCTAATGGAGTCGTGAATCATGATAAATATTCATGCGCCATAAGGTCTATTTCCACTGATACTAGAAAGCTAGAAAAAGGTAGTCTTTTTGTTGCCCTAGAAGGTGAAAGATTTGATGGTCATGATTATGTAATTGATGCGCTTGCTTTAGGAGCATCAGCTGCCATGGTCTCAAAGAAAGCACACTTTGATGATGATCAAGGGTTACCTCTAATTCGAGTTGAAGATACACTAATTGGATTACAAAAATTAGCACGATCTTATAGAGGCTCACTTAAAGTGAGAGGTATAGGAGTGACCGGAAGTAATGGCAAAACTTCTACCAAAGATATAATTAAATCTGTCTTGAGTCAGTCATACTCTGTCAGCGCAACAGAAGGTAATTATAACAATCATATAGGCCTTCCTCTTACCTTGTTAGAGACTAAAGAGACTGATGCTTTTGGTGTTTGGGAAATGGGTATGAGTAATCCAGGAGAGATAGGCCTTCTTGCAGGTATCGCTCAACCTGATATTGGGATAATTACAAACATAGGTGTTGCTCATATTGAAAACATGGGATCGCAGGATTCTATAGCACAAGAGAAAGGAGATTTAGTAGAGAGAGTTTCTAGTAATGGCTACGTGGTTCTCAATGCTGAAGATGAATATAGTATGTCTATCGCTCAGAGAACTAGCGCAGAGACCATAATGGTTGGTTTTGATTATGGAGACGTTAGAGCTGACATCATTTCAGATGACGGTTTTAGCACAAGGTTCAAACTTACTGGTGAGGGGTGCAACGAAGAAATATCTCTGCCTTTCCCTGGTAGGCATATGATTTTAAATTC
>MDSV01092411.1_pt1 | contig 18836 bp, 18 predicted proteins | sample 810851 | NCBI WGS metagenome assembly MDSV01 (sample SAMN05326640, study PRJNA326480) | marine metagenome | isolation source: seawater | place: Atlantic Ocean: North East | collected 2012 | reverse complement strand
GATTTATATCCAATTGATATTTTAGTATACCATCCCAAGCATCAATAACACCACCCGAAGAACCAGGTAGAGCAAATATATATTTGCCATTTGCGAGTACAGCACATGCCCTTGACTGCATTGCAGATGTTCCAATAGTTTTATAACTTAACTCTCTAAACAGTTCTCCAAATCCAGGAATTTCTTTATCAGCAATTTCTTTAATAGCCTCAGGAGTAATATCACGACCAGTTAAACCCGTTCCACCAGTAGTAATTATAACATCAAGATTTTTATTTTTAATCCAATCTAATAAAATTATTTTAATTAATTTTTTTTCGTCTTTTACAATTTTTCTATCTACAATATTATGTTTTTGATTTTTAATTCTTTCAACTAATATCGCACCAGATTTATCATTTTCAATAGTTCTAGTATCTGTTACAGTCAAGAGAGCTATATTAATTTGCATAATATACTTACAAACTAAATAACTATGGTCATACTTGCAATATTATTTTTAGTCACATCAATCTTATATTCAAGCGTTGGGTTTGGGGGAGGTTCCACTTATCTTGCTTTGTTGATAGTATGGGGAGTTCCATATAGCATTTTTCCAATAATTGCATTAGCTTGTAATATTATTGTAGTTTCAGGTAATAGCATCAATTATATAAGAGCAGGGAATCTTAATCTTAAAATTTTATCACCTTACTTAATTGGCTCAGTACCTATGGCTTATTTTGGTGGAACTTTAATTTTAGAAAAATTTTTTTTTGAAGTTTTATTATTTATTATATTAATTGCAGCAGGATTTTTATTACTTTTAAATTTTAATTCATACGATGATAAAGAAGAAAGTTATAAAAAAATTTCTAATTTTAAATCTATAACAATTGGTGGATTATTAGGCTTTGTTTCAGGTGTAGTAGGTATTGGTGGGGGTATTTTTTTAAGCCCAATACTTTTTTTAATCAGAGCAGGAACACCTAAGCATATTATTACAACAGCTTCTTTATTTATACTAGTCAACTCTATTTCAGGAATAGCAGGTCAATTAACAAAAAATGAAGTTATGGAAAAAGTATTAGACTACTGGTATTTAATGGTAGTAGTTTTTGTAGGAGGTCAAATTGGAAATTTTTTAAATTTAAAAATTTTTCCAACTCGTTTTTTAGCACTACTAACAGCTTTTTTAGTTATTTTTGTTGCTTTTAGAATGGGAATTAAAATTTTCTAATATATAATAAATATTACTCTTAAAATGATAGATACAAAAAAAATAAAATTTTTTTTCATAATAGTTTGTTTTTTACAAATTTTATATATTTTTCATATGAGAAGTGGTTTTCAATATGAAATTTTTAAAAATCCACTCATTAAAAATGCAGGTATTAATTTTGCTATTAGAGAAGAAATTATTGAAATAAATACAATTATTAAAAAATACGATCTACAAGACTTTAGATTAAGTGATGGTATAAAGTATGATGATTATCTGTATCAAAGATCTATTGAGTACAATTACCCTATTAGAATTGACGAAAATTCAAAATTTATATTTTATTTAAAAAGTGAGGAAATAAAGAAGAATTGTAACATTTTAGAACTTCAAAAGTACTTTAAGTTAACAAAGTGTAAATATGATTAAAAATTATTTTAATCAAACAATGGCGCTGTATTTAAGTCTTTTGATACTAGTAAATTATTTGTTATTTTTTTTAAGCGCACCAATTTTATTAATAAAGATTAACTATTTTTTATTTTTAGCAGTTATTATCATTTATTATTTTAAAAATCCCTTAAATAATATTTATTTAAAAATTTTTTTTTTATTAATTATTTTAATTTCTTTGGGAACAGCGACCTCAGGCTGGGATGCGAGAAGTATATGGCTTTTTCATGCAAAAAGAATATTTTATGATAATTCAATTTTTTCAATTGCTGATAATTATGCACCATTTAGCCATAATGACTATCCAAATTTAGTACCAGCATTTTCTGCAGCATTGGCTAAAGTATTTGGTCACTGGAATGAAGTTTTTCCAAAAGTATCTTTTATTTTTATGTTTTTTCCTCCAATGATTTTTATTTATCCTTTTTTTAAAGAAAATAGATATTTAGTACTTTTATCATTTGTTCTATTTATTATTGGTAGATATTTATTTAATGGATGGTCAGATGGCCTCGTTGCTGTTTATTTTTCAATAAGTACATTTCTCATGTATTTTTTAATAATTAGAGATGATAACGAATCCGAAAAAAAAACTACCTACTATCTTACAGCTTTTATTTTTTTTATTTTTTTAACTCTTATTAAAAATGAAGGTATAGCACTATTGTTTATTTTATTTGTTGTAACTTTTTTTATAAAGTTTTTTATAATTAAAAATAAAAAAAACATTATTAATTTTATTTATTTATCGTTTTCATTTATCCCTATTATTTTATGGAAAATGTTTTGTTATGATAAAGGTATAGTTGGCGATTATGTTAATAATGAGAGTTTATCAAACTTATTGCCAAGAGTTTTTGAAATTACTAATTATAAACTTATTGCACAATTTTTACTTCTAAATGAAAAATTTTTAGTTTCTTTTATTTTTTTTTCACTTGTATTTTTGTTTAGAAAAAATAATGAGCTTTTTATATTTATATTTTTGATAACGTTAAGTTATTTAATTGTTCTTTTTTTCATATTTCTTTCAACTCCATATGATTTTTATTTTCAGCTTGACTCATCTGCTGCCAGGATAATAAAAACTTTAAGTTTTTTATTAGCATTTTTTGCTATATACAATTTAAAAGATGAAAAAACTCTTAGACTTTAAAAAAATCTTCTTTTTAAAATTTCAAACAAAACAAAGAAAAAATGATATGCTTTAATTTTTTTTCCTTCTGAACTATTTCGACCGTTATAACTTATTGGGACTTCATAAAATTTTTGACCTTTTTTTATAACTCTACACAGTATTTCTGCATGCTGTTCAAAACCTACTGTTTGCAATAAATTTGCATCTAATAATTCTTTTTTAAAAGCAAAGTAACATGAATATATATCTGTAAAAGTTGTATTGTATAAAATATTAAAGATAAAAGTTAATACCATATTTCCAAATTTATTTAGTATGTTGTGCGATCTTGTATAATCAGAGTAAATGAATCTTGAGCCTATAATTCCGTCTGCGTCAAAATTAATAAAAATATCCTCAAATTTTTTATAGTCACTTGGATTGTATTCAAGATCAGCATCTTGAAATATAATGTGTGTTCCAGATGAGCTTAATATACCTTTTTTTACTGCATATCCCTTACCTTGGTTAACTTCATTGGTTAATAATTTGGAGTATAAATTGTTATTTTTTTCAAGTAATTCTCTAGTTCTGTCTGACGAACCATCATCAATTACAATTATTTCGTATTCAAAATTTGTTGAACTATTTTTTTTAATTTTTTCGAGAACTTTTAATATCGTTTTCTCTTCATTGTAAACGGGGATTATAATACTTAGTATCATTTTAATTACTTTATTATCAATTTCTTATATACAAAACTAAAGATTAATTCAAAGTAATCAGCACATAATTTGATAAAATTGATTGCTTTATAATTGTTGTTAGATATCTTCCTAATATGAAGAAAAACCAAAATTTAGAGACACGAACTTCCAATTTGGGAATTTCTAGAATTTTATTAAATGAACCAGATACTTATAACGCTCTTTCACTAAGTATGATTCAGTCATTGATTGAGTGTTTTAAAACTTATGATAGTGATGATAAGACCAAAGTTATTATAATAGAGGGATCTGGAAAGGGCTTTAGTGCTGGCCACAATTTAAAAGAAATAAATTCTTTAAAAGGTAAGCCTGAATATAAAAAACTATTTAATTTATGTTCTGAACTAATGTTACAAATTGTAAATAATAAAAAACCAGTTATTGCTAAAGTTCATGGAGCAGCTTTTGCTGCTGGATGTCAACTCGTTGCATCCTGTGACATAGCTTTAAGCTCAGAAGATTCTATTTTTGCCACACCAGGAGTAAATATAGGACTTTTTTGTAGTACACCAATGGTAGCTGTTAGCAGAAGTATAGGAAGAAAAAGAATGATGAAAATGCTTTTAACTGGAGAGACAATAAATGCAAAGCACGCAAAAGAAATTGGTCTAATTAATGATTATTTTAATAAATCAAAATTAGAAAATGAAACATTAATGTTAGCAGAAAAAATTATATCTAAATCTAATAAAGTTTTGAAAATAGGTAAAGAGGCTTTTTATAAACAACTTGAAATGCCACTCGATGAAGCTTACAGATATACAAGTGAAGTTATGGCTGAAAACATGATGTTGCTTGATGCTAAAGAAGGTATATCTGCATTTATAGAGAAGAGAAAACCAAATTGGAAAAATAAATAGAGAATTAATAAAATGATCGATGATCTTTCAATAAAAAAGATTCTTGAAACTACAAAAACAATTGCAATGATTGGAGTTAGTTCGATAAAAAAGAATGAAACACCCACTAATATTGTAAGAAGACCATCTAATATAGTAATGAAATATCTTCTTGAATTTGGATATAAAGTAATACCTGTTAACCCTTATTCAAAAGAAAAGACAATTCACGGAGAAAAAGTTTTTGCTAATTTAGATGAAATTTCTGAACCAATAGATATGGTAAATGTATTTCGACCTTCAGCAGAAACTCCAGATATAGCGAAACAAGCTATTAAAATAGGAACTAGAACTCTTTGGCTTCAGTATGGTATACAAAATGAAGAGACTCAGAAAATTTCATCTGAAGCAAAAGTGAACTACATTTCTAACAGATGTATAAAACAAGAATATCAAAGATTATTTTTAAAGAGTAATCCAGTTTTCCCAGCACTTAAAAATTAATAATAATGAATTTTACAATTGTTATAGTATCTTACAAAAGTTCTCATTTAATTGATCAACATCTTCAAACAATAAATATTAATAATGAAGTTATTATTATTGAAAATTCTCTAGATTTAAAATTAAAGGAAAAAATCGAAAAAAATTACTCTAATGTTAAAGTGATTATTCCAGATACTAATCTTGGTTATGGAGCAGCATTAAATTTAGGAATTAAGATGGCAAAAAATATTTTTGTAATGTGTATAGCTGCTGATGTAAATTATGATAAAAAATATTTATTAGATATTTCAGTTATTCTAAGTAATTTTAAAAAATTTACAATTATATCTCCTACATACTTAGATGAAAGTATACATAAAAATTATTCAATAAATGAAAATAATGAAAAAATAAAAGTTTCAAATTTCATGATAAGAGAAGTTGATGAATTAGATGGAGCAAATTTAATAATTAATAAAAAAATGTTTAATTCAGATGATTTTTTTGATGAAAATTTTTTCCTTTATTATGAAAACGTTGATTTGTGTTTACGTTTAAGAAAAAATGGCCATAAATTATATGCAATTGAAAACTTAAAATTTAGCCATTTAGGAACAAAGTCATCACATCCTGATTTTGACAAAGAGATTCTTATCTGTAGAAATTGGCATTATTGTTGGTCAAAGTTTTATTTTTATAAAAAACACTTTAGCTATATTCTTGCTGTAAGAAAAACTATTCCTAATCTGGTTCGTTCACTTAAATTTTGTATTTACTTTTGGTATAAAAAAGATGATATAAATTTAAAGCTTCATAAAGCTGAATTATTAGGACTGTTAAGCGCCTATACTTTAAAAAAATCTTTTTATAGACCAAACACTAATTAATATCATCAAAATATTTTTTAAACATAAGACACATATATTTGAGTTCATTTAATTTAAGACCATGATGACATCCAATTAAAATACCATTTTTCATTACATCATCACTTACTAAACCTGCATTTTTATGTTTTTTATAGAATTGCCCTTTCATAATTGGTTGTCTTAAAATATTTCCAGTAAATATTGTCCTTGTTTGAATTCCTTTTTTTTCTAAATAAATTTGAAGTTTTTTTCTTTCAATTTTAGTATGTTCTTTTAAAACTATAGGAAAAGCCAACCAACCTGTCCTAACACTTTTATATTGTTCAGGCAGTTTAATATAATTTTTATATTTATTAAAAAATTTTTTTAAAAATTCAAAATTTTTAATTCTAGTAGAGATATTCTTTTTTAATTTTTTAACTTGTTCTATTGCAAAAGCTGCTGAGATTTCAGAAGGAAGAAAATTATATCCCATTGCTGAAAATATATATTTTCCATCATAAGGAATACCATCAACTTTTTTATTAAATCTTAAATTTATTCCTTCAGATTCATTAAAAATTGCAGACGATCGACCCCAACCTCTTAATAATTTAGCTCTATCGTATAATTTTTTGTCGTTAAATGCTACTAAACCTCCAAAGCCAGCTCCTGTAATTATATGTGATGCATAAAAACTGTTAGTTACAACATCTGAATATTTACCTGTGTTTGAATTTTTATATAAATAACCAACTGTATCTGCAGAATCTTCTATTATTTTTAGTTTATATTTTCTTGCGATTTTTGAAATTTTTTCCCACTCTGGAATATTACCTAAAAGATTTGGAATCATGATAGCAACTGTCTTTTTATTTATACAATCTTTAATTTGATTGATATTTGCTACAAATTTATTTCTTTCAACATCTATAAAATGAGGAACTAAACCCAACTGATATATTGGAGATATTGTTGTAGAGAAAGTCAAAGACGGAGTTATTATTTCTGAACCTTTTTTAAAATTAAAAGAGGATAATCCTAATAAATTAGCTGAAGATCCCGAATTCACCATTAGTCCATATTTTTTGCCAAATAATTTTGCAATTCTTCTTTCAAGCTCTTTTACTGATGGTCCATCTACTAAACTAAGATTACTTCTCTTTAATACCTTAACCGCTGCAGAAATTTCTTTGTTATCATAAATAGCTTTTCCGTAGTAAATTTTCATTATTAATTACTCTGTTAGTTTAAAACTGTACAACCAATTACCAAATTTTATTTCATCAGGATAGCCAGACTGTAAAGAAAGACTGCCTGTTGAAGCCACAACAACATACTGCTCACCATTTATTGAGTATATCGAAGGAGGACCTGAGCCAGCAAATGGAAGTTGATATGACCATACTTCTTTTCCATTGGTTGAGTCAAATGCTCTTATCTTTTTATCTACGGTTCCAGTAGCAAAAATTAAATTACCAGAAGTACCTGTAGCTCCACCATAATTTTCAGTACCTGTAATAGGAATACCCATTTTTGTTAGTTCTTCATATTCACCAAATGGAACTTGCCAGACAATTTTTCCAATATTTAAATTAATAGCAGTCAAAGTGCCCCATGGTGGTTTTGATCCAGGGTATCCATTTTGATCAAAAAGTCTTTTATGAAAATTATCATATTTATAATAAGAGATTTTATTTTGATTCTCACGAATACTCGTAATCCAGGGAATGTTATGTGAAGTTATATACATAATTCCATTATTATTATTTACAGATGCTCCCATCCATTCGGCACCTCCATGGAAACCAAAAAAAATATTTTCTTTATTTAGTTCATGAGGCATGAAAAATCCAAAGTTAGCATTTTTAATTTTGTTTTTAATATAATTAGTACTTTCAGAAGAAATATCAGTTATTTCTTTTTCACTAAATATTTGTTTTGAAAATGGTTCAGGAATTTTAATGTTAGGTTGATAATATGAGGTTTTTTCACCTGGAATTTTAGACAAAGGAGCTTTTTTTTTATGAAAATCATAAATAGGTTCACCAGATAATCTATCTAATATTATTGTATTTCCTAATTTAGTAACAGCAATAACCACATCGATACTTAATCCATTTTTTTTAATAGAAGTTAATATTGGTGGAGCAGGTATATCAAGATTCCAAATGTCGTGAGAAATTTCTTGAAAATCCCATAATTTTTTTTTATTCAGAATATCTATTGCAATTATTGAATTTGAATATTTGTTATTTCCAGGGCGATTTACTCCATTGAAATAGAATCCAGCATTACCTGTAGTTACAAAAACTATACCTCTTTCTACATCAGCTGATATACCACCCCATGGATTACCTCCAGAATAATCATATCGTTTTCCACCATAACGCTTTTTATTAAATTTTTTTTCTTTTAAATAATATTTCCAAAGAAGTTTACCATTTTTTAAATTATACACTTCTAACGCTGGCTCAACAGTTGCAATAATTAATTTTTCTTTAATTATAGCTGGTGAAACTTTACATCTTTTTTTAAGTTTAACGATACCGTTATTACCAAAATTTTTATTTGAGCTACCATTTTTTGGATCTATACTTATTAATTCCTTTTCGGCACAAAAATAAATTTTTGAATTATTTGAATTAGTATCAGACCAATAAATTAAACCTCTTCTAGCAGGCGTACCTTTAGTTTTTATTCTCCAATTTTCTTTTCCAGTTACCGCATCTAAGGCAACCACTTCTTTTCCAGTTGTTGGTAAATAAATTTTATTTTCTGCAATAATTGGATTTGCCTGTATGTCATTCATAATTTCAGAAAATTCATAACGCCAAGCTAAATCTAAATTTTTTATATTATTGATATTTATTATTTTTAAATCAGAAAATCTATTTGACGAATGGTTCCCATGGCTTCTCTTCCAAGTATTTAAATTATTATTGACTTTAGACGTAGTTTTAGTGAAATTATTTTCTTTAGCTTTGATTATTTTATTAATGGGTAAATCTATATATTCAGCATTTTTTTGATTTAAATGGTTTTTATGTTTTGTAACAAATTTAACTAAAAATGATGCATATAAGTTATCAATAAATCTAACAACTTTTTTAACTTGTGGATTTCTAACATTAGTTATCTCAAAAGAAATTGATGATTTATTAATATATTTTGGCGAATATGAGATCATTTCAATGACCACAAATGAGATTGCCAATAAAACTATAAGAAAAATTAATTTAGATACTTTTTTTATATTCATTATTTCATTATAAATAACTTTTTAAATCTTATCTCACAACATCTTATATAAATATTCTAGTCGCAGACCTTTGTTTTTTGTGGATCTTAAGAAATCATTGATTGAATTAAAATTAAAAAGTATTATAAATCAATGCAATTTTAATGGCTGGATAGCTCAGTTGGTTAGAGCACTGCACTCATAGCGCAGAGGTCGCTGGTTCGATCCCAGCTCCAGCTACCAAACAACAATATGAAAACAAGAATATTTAAAATTGTCTTATTGACATTGTTATTAGTATCAATCACTCCACTTCTGTTTGTTATTTTTGATCTAGCAAAATATGATTCTTCTTATATTAACAGAAGTTCTTTAACGTTTAATATTAATAATTTAAATAGTAGAAAAAGTATAAAAATTTTTAATTATTATAACAACTTATATAATAAAATTTTTTATAAAAGTTCAAAAAAAAATAGTGATAAATATCAAGTAGAATCTAAATCAGTTAGAGAAAGTTTGCCGAAAACAAAAATAATTTTTAAAAAAGATAAAAATTTTTTACCAGGTCAAAGTATAGAAGATATAGAAAAAAATTTTTCTAATTGGACTAGAAGTCATGGTGGATTTTCTTCATTAAGATTTTCGAGTCTTGATAAAATAAATAAAAAAAATGTTAAAAAATTAGAACTTGCTTGGATTTATAATTCAAAAGATGGAAAAAAAGGAATGCAGGCTAATTTAGTTGTATATGATGGATTAATTTATTCACCAACTCCAGGAAATAATATAGTTTGCATTGATGGTAAAAGTGGAAAAGAAATATGGAGGTATAAAGTTGAAAAAGGATACAATGCTGCAAAAAGAGGTCTTTTAATTTGGCATGATAAAGAAAAAAATCTTCATAAATTATTTTTTACCAACGATGATCAACTAATTTCTCTTAATGCAAAGACTGGTACACCAATTAAAGATTTTGGAACAAATGGTATAATTAATATTGGGTCAAGTCCAATTCCTCCTGTAGTAATTGATAATAAATTAGTTATTGCAACTTTCAGACCATCGATTGAAGTCTACAACATATCAACTGGAGAAATTTTTTGGAAATTTTATTTACGTGATAGTAGTAAAAAAGTTTTTGCTTCTAAAGATTTTACTGGTGGTAATCCTTGGGGAGGAATTTCAGCTGATACAAAAAATGGTATAGTATTTTTAACGACTGGTAATCCTAAGCCTATCTTTGTAGGCTTATCTAGACCAGGTAAAAATCTATTCGCAAATAGTGTAATTGCATTTGATATTAGAAAAAAGAAAATGATTTGGCATTTTCAAGAAACTTGTCACGACATATGGAATCTTGATATAGCAGCTCCACCTATACTAACTACAATTAAAAAATATAATAAAAGAATTGATGTTGTTGTAGCCGCAACTAAACTTGGCAATACTATTATTTTAGATAGATATACTGGTCAGCCAATATATGATTATAATATGAAATTAGCTCCAACTTCATTAATACCTGGAGAAAAAACATGTAATTATCAACCTGCATTAAAATTACCTGAACCTTTTGCCAGAAATGTATTTAAAAAAGAAGATGTTACAAATTTAAATGAGGAGAGCAAAAAATATATTCTTTCAATTATAGAAAAATCTAATTATGGATTTTTTGCTACACACGAAACTAAAAAAAATACTATTCAGTATGGAGATAATGGAGGAGCTCAATGGACTGGAGCATCAATAGATCCATACAAAAATATAATGTATGTAACTGCAAATAATATACCTTGGTTGGCTGGCGTAAGGACATTAAGCAAAGATGGAAATATTAAATACTTAGATAGAAAAGCAAAACCTCTAAGAGATTTAAATGGTTATCCTGGCACAAAACCTCCTTGGGGAACATTAACTTCAATTGATTTAAACAATGGAAAAATAATATGGCAAGTTCCTTTAGGATATTATGATGAACTTAAAAAAAGAGGACTAATAACTGGTACAGAAAATTTTGGAGGAGCTACAGCCACATCTGGAGATTTAGTTTTTGCTGCAGGAACATTAGACAAAATGTTTAGGGCTTTTGATTCAACTACAGGAGAAGAACTATGGTCTTATAAATTACCATTTATTGGATCAGCACCACCAACTTCATATGAAATTAATAATGAGCAGTATATTGTTATACCAGCTTCTGGTGGTGTGACATTAAAAATATTTTATGGAGATTTAGTGCAGCAAGGAGATGCAATATTAGCATTTAAAATTCCTAAATAAAATATTTATTTAGCAACTTTTTGTAAAACTTTAGAAATTTTTAAAATATCTTTCAATTTTAGTTTTGGATACAAAGGTAAAGAAAAAATACCTTTTGAATATTTTTCAGTATATTCAAGAGAATTAGCCTTATAAGAATAAAATTTATTATATGCCTTCATTTTATGAATAGGAAAGGGATAATTTATATTTACGTTAATATTATTTTTTTTTAAGTTCTTTATAATTAAATCTCTATTAGGATGGTAAACTACATAAAGATGATATACATGCTTACAATTTTTATTTTCAAAGGGTAGTTTTAAATTAGTTTTTTTTAATTCTTTGTAATACAGTTTGGCTAAATCTCTTCTTCTGCTTATCCAACTATCAACCATTGGTAATTTAAGATTTAATATAGATGCTTGTAGTTCAGGTATTCTTGAATTAATACCATGAATATTTGCATAATATTTTTTGTTAAACTTATTTTTTCTATTATTATTTTCAATACCATAAAAACGTATTTTATTAATTTTGTTATACAAGGTTTTAGATGATGTTGTTATGAAGCCTCCATCCCCGTATGCACCTAATATTTTAGTTGGATAAAATGAAAAACAACCCAAATCACCAAATGTACCCACAAATTTATTTTTAAACTTTGCCCCTTGTGCTTGTGCGCAATCTTCAATAATTTTTAAATTATATTTTTTAGAAATTTTTATTATTTTATCCATATTACATGCTTGACCATATAAGTGGACAGGAATTATTGCTTTAGTCTTTCTAGTAATATTTTTTTCAATTTTAGAAGTATCTATCAAGTAATCTTTACCAACATCTACGAACTTAGCTTTAGCTCCACAACTCTTAATAGCTGATACTGTTGGTATTGCACTATTTGAAACCGTTATTACTTCATCTCCGCTACCAATATTTAATCCAAGTAGTGATATGTAAAGTGCATCTGTGCCACTTCCTACCGCTACACCATACTTAGAATTATTTTTTTTTAAAAATAACTTTTCAAATTTTTTTAATTCATCACCAAAAAAAATTTTTCCCGACTTAATAGATTTATCTACAGAATTTAAGATTTTCTTTCTTAAATCTTTATACTCATCTTTATAAGACCACGCTTTTATCATTTAATTATTTTTTTTAGTTTTGTTAAATTCATAGATGGATTAAGTGGATATTTTTTTCCTAACATTTTTTTAGCTGAGACTTTTTTTATTTTTGGATTAAATTTTTTTACAAAATTATAAACTGTTTGTGTTTTACCTCCTAGATTAATTATTCCTTTTTTATTTATTAATTTAAATAAAATTTTTGTTACTTCATCATGAAACATAAAATTTGTTTTGAAATCGTAAAAAGCATTTTTATGAACAAAGGGTTTTTCAGTCATACATACCCTTAAAATTAATGAATTTTTGTACATATGTACGGAACTTTCTCCACCAAGCTTTGACCAAGCGTAATTATTATTAGGTAATAATGGATCACTTTCTTTGTAATTGCCTCGTGTTCCCGGATACAAGTAGCAAGTTGAAAAATAAATTAGTTTAATATTTAATGATGAACAAACTTTTGTAATATTGGCTGTTCCTACAATATTTAAATCAATACTTTTTTCTATTGATCTTTCATGCATCTTCATTGGTCTTGATAATCCTGCTAAATGAATTAAATATTTTGGCTTATGTTTTGTAAGATATTTTTTAATACTTTTTAAACTAAGTATATTTAATTTGTTCTTTTCTGGGAAAAGCATCAGAAAATTATTTTTAGTTTTTTTTAATTCACTACCGAAGCGTCCACTTCCACCAGTAACAACAATTTTTTTTTTATAATGAAACATGTGAAATCCATTTACCACCTTTTGTAACAAAATCTTTTTCCTTAGCAAAAATTTCCTGTCTATGGTTCCAGGCAAATAGATAAGCTACATCAGGTAAGTTTTTATGAAAATGAGAAATTGGAACAATTGGAATATGTGATCCAGGAGAAAATTTTCCTATTTTCTCTTTGGTAGTATCACAAATAAATTTGATAGTGTTTTCATCAATACCACAATAATTAAGTATTGTTGTACTTTTTGATGTAGCTGCGTAACCGCAAATATTTTTATTCTCTGTTTTAAATTTATTTAGTTTATTAATTATTTCTTTTCTTGAATTTTCACATTTTTTTTTAAAAATTAAACACGACGAAATATTATCAAGATTATTTTTTTCCTCATTTTTTAAGCCCTCAATTACATTATTACTTATTTTTTTTTCACCTTTTCGAGATAAAACATACCTCATAGATCCCCCATGCGTAGGTTGAGGCAAAATATCAATTAAATCAAAATTAAATAATTTAAATATTTTATTTATAGAAGTTATGGAAAACATAAATACATGTTCATCATAAATTTGGTCGTAAGATACTTTTTCAAACATTGATCCCATATAAGGTTCTTCAAATATAAATAAGCCATTCTTTTTAAGAAGTTTATCTACTGCTATTATTAAATTATTTAAATTTGGCACATGACAAATTACGTTAGAAGCACATATTACATCAGTATTTCCAATAAACTCTTTTACTAAATTAATACTTTCTGTATCAAAAAAATTGTCTATAGTTTTTACATTATTTTTTTGTGCTATTTTTGCTACATTTTTTGATGGTTCAAAACCAATATAATCCATATTAGAATTTTTAAAATTATTTAAAAAAGTTCCATCATTAGAGCCAATTTCAATAATTTTAGAATTTGAATTTAAAAAGTTTTTTTTAATCCAAGTTGCATAATCTTTAAAATGTTGCTTCATAAATTTTGAACTTCCTGTAAAAAAAGGATATTTATTATTAAACATTTTTTCAGGTTGAGGATGATCATTAAGTTGAAAAAGAGACAAGTCTTCAGAAAAACCTACTTCCATATTAAAAAAATATTCAGATTCAAATTGATTTTTAGATAAAAATCCATTTGCTAATGGCATTTTTCCAAATGACATAAAAGGATTTATTTTTTTATTTGTGAGTTTACATTTCATTATTGATATTTTTAAATAAATTTAATGTTGATTTGATGTCATCGCTTATATTAGATTTTAAAATTATAGCTTTACTAGAAAATTTTTTATTTGATATTTTATAGGAATATTGATTAATGAGTTTTGAATTTTCATATTTAATTCCTATCTTTCTTTTATGGTTTTTAAAATAGCTAATTATTTTTTTTAAAGTTAAATTTTGCGACAATATATTGAAAGTATCGTTAGTAAAAAAATTATTTTCAATAGTATATTTAAAAACTTTAAACGCATCTCTTAATGATAAGTATGGACGAGGTTTATTCATCATACTTTTCCAGATTGGTAATGGTTTATTTAAAAAAGTATAATAACAAAATTTATTAATAGCAGTATGAAATCTCATTCCTGTTGAAGGTCCACTTATTGTTCCAAAACGATAAGAGACATATTTCATCATATTTTTATTTTTTTTAAGTATCTTCTCTTCAAGAAGTTTAATTTCGGCATATGGTGATTTAGGCTTAAGATTAATACAATTTTCATCAACAAGACCAGTTTGCTCTCCATAAACACTGGTGCTAGAAATATGAACAAGTTTAGATGAGTTTTTTTTACAATAATTTACTACATTATTAAAAATTCCAAGATTAACCTTATAAATTTTTTTCCTTATTTTTAAACTACCCTCGGCATCAGTAATAGAGGCTAAATTTATAACAATATCAACTTTTTTAAAATTATTTAAAGCTCCTTTCAAAGATAAATCTTTATGTAAAAAATAAATTTTGTTTTTATTCTTCGAAAGATTAAATAATGTAAAATATCTATTTGTAGAAAGATTATCGATAATATAAATTTTTTTTATTAATTTAATTTTATAAATATTTTCTAGCAAATAAGAACCAATATGACCCAGACCCCCAGTAATTAAAATTTTCATATTTTTTTAAGATATTGTTTATACTCTTTAAAACTTTCTATATAATCTTTAAAACTATAATATTGGTCACATACAACCATTAAAATAGAGTTTTCATTTAGGAATTTAACTCCACACCAATACTTGGGAGGAACAAGGATACCTTCTTTATTTAAATGACTAAGTATAATTTTTTTCTCATATTTAGGTGTTTTTATATTTAAAATGAATTTACCAAAAACAGGTATAAAGAATTGAGAGCATTTTTTATGAGCATGTTCACCTCGGATTTTATTTTTTTTACCGTATAAGAAAAATATTCTTTTTACTTTCATTGGGAAGTTACGATTAAAATTTAACGGAATTAATTTTCCGGTCTTATTTGCATGAACCTTAATTTTAAATTTTTTAATTTTTTTCATTTATTGTATCAAAAAATATTACTGGCCATAATAAAGGTTTTGTATACTTATTAAACCAATAAGAAAGGTAACGTTCAGCTAAAAAGGCATACATCCGTGTTTTTCCATAGCCATCTAAATCAAATCCAAAAATTTTTTCACATTTTTCTAACCAAGTAAAAATTGATAAAAAATAAGCATTCATAATTTTTTTAGAACGACAAACAAACATATTTCCCCGAGAAAATGAAATATTTTCTAAAGTATATTTTCTAAAATCTTCTCTATTGTCATCATCTAGAACATCAATTGCTTTATCCAAATTTCCATTTCCATGCCACATATCAAATTGAAATCTAATACTTCTTTTTGATTTAATTATTGCACTTGGATTTCTTGCAAGCGACCACAACCCATGTTTGATAAGTTTAGAAAATTTTAAATAGTTCATATATATGTGTTCACCTATAATTGTATCAAACTTTTCCCATTCACTTGGTATTTCTGTCAAAACAACATTTTCAAATTTTGAGTCTTTTGTTATTATTGTTTTATTTCCCCAAAGCTCTCTATATGAACAGAAACCTACCCATTCATTATCTTTAATTTTAGGCAACATATTCTTCCAGAACCAGTAATAGAAAGTATATTCTGCATAATACTTATTTTTATGTGAAATATTTATGTCAGTATTATCTCTTAACCACTCACTAGAAAAATTTCCATTTCCTAATCCTACTGGTATATAACCCACCTTTTTAATATTAGTTAACATTTTTTCATGAAGACTATGACAATAAATTTTTCCATTAATCATAATGTTATCTATACAAATTATTAAAAGTATTAAGAGTGATATTATTCTTATCTTTCTTAGAGATAATAGGTTTTTTAATTGGCCACTTAATATTCAAAGACCTATCATTCCAAATTATACCAACTTCGTTATTTTTTGATCTATAATTACTCATACCGTAAATAACTAAACTATGATTTTCTAAAGAACAAAAGCCGTGAGCAAAACCAACAGGTATAAAAATTGATTTAGAATTTTTTTCTGACAAGATGGACGAATAGTATTTCCCATAAGTTTTAGAATTCTTTCTTAAATCTATCGCTACATCAAAAATTTTTCCCCTTACAACTGTTACAAGTTTAGCTTGTTTAAATTTTTTTTGTAGGTGTAGACCTCTTATTACATTTTTTTTAGATTCAGAAATACTCCAAAAAATAATTTTTTTACTTTTAATAAAATTATCTTTATAAATTTCTCTAAAATAGCCCCTGTTATCAAAAAAACTTTGTCCTTCTAAGACTTTCAAACCTTTAAAACGAGTACTTATAATTTTCATTTAATTAAATTGCGTAAATAATTGGAATAATCACACTTTCCGTAAAAATTTATAGCCTCTTGTATTTGTTTATTTTTTATCCAACCGTTTCCTAAAGCAATTTCCTCTAGGCAGGCAATTTTAAGACCTTGACGGTTTTCTAGTGTAGAAACAAATGACGAAGCATCATAAAAATCTTTTATAGAGCCAGCATCTAGCCAAGCACCTCCACGACCAATAAATTCAGCAAATAACTTATTTTTATTTTTATATTTTTTTAAAAGATCTACTATTTCAATTTCATTTCTTTTAGAAGGTTTGAGATTTTTACTATACTTTATGACTTTATTATCAAAAAAATATAGTCCAGTCACAGCTAGATTTGAAATAAATTTTTTAGGTTTTTCAACTATATTTATTATTTTTTTTTTATCATTAATTTTCACAATTCCATATTGAGAAGGATTATTTACTTGGTGTAAAAAAATTTTTGCACCAGTTTTAAGTTTAGTACAATTTTTTAATTTTTGTGTTAAGCTTTGACCATAAAAAAAATTATCTCCTAATATTAAAGCAACATTATCTTTTCCGATAAATTTTTCACCAATGATAAAAGCTTCTGGTAATCCACCTGGTTTTTTTTGTTGAGCAAATTTAATATTAATACCTAAGCTTTTTCCTTCTGGTAATATTTTTTTAAATTGATTTAATTGTCCTTGGTTAACTATAATTAAAATATCTTTAATGCCAGCTAACATTAGAATCGAAAGAGGGTAAAAAATTAAAGGTTTGTCATAAATAGGTAGAAGCTGTTTATTGACTGCTTTAGTCAATGGACTCATTCGTGTTCCATGCCCACCCGCAAGTATAATTCCTTTTTTTATCATCTATTTTTTAATCCTAATCTTTTATCATAAAACTTTTTGGATACACTGGTAAAAAAATTTATATTTTGTAAGTACCAATTAAATGTATCCTTTAAACCTTTATTTAAACTTATTTTTGGCTTCCAATTTAGATCCCTATATATTTTTTTTGAATTCAAAGCATATCTAAAATCATGGCCAGGCCTATCTTTAACATATTTAATTTTTACATTTTTTACCTTAATTGGAACGTATTTTAATATTTTTATTAATTTTTTAGCCATATTTATATTCTCTACATTTTGACCTGTTCCAACATTATAACTTTCTCCAACTTTTCCTTTATTAAAAATTTTAATTAATGCTTCACAATGATCGTTTACATGTATCCATTCTCTAGAGTTTTTTCCTTTGTGATAGATAGGAAGAGGTTTATTTTTTATAATGTTATAAATAAGTTTAGGAATTAATTTCTCAGGAAATTGATTGGGTCCATAATTATTGCAGCAATTAGATATTACTGCAGGTATGTTATAAGTTCTTACGTATGATTTAATTAAGTGATCAGCACTAGCTTTAGAAGCTGAATATGGCGAACTTGGATCATAAGGAAACTTTTCATTTGATCTTTTTTTTAATTCTATATCTCCATAAACTTCATCAGTAGATATATGAATTAGTTTAATTTTTTTTTTATTTTTTCGTAAATATATTTTAAGAACTTCTAACAAGCTATATACACCTAAAATATTTGAAATTATAAAACTTTCAGGATTATCTATTGATCTATCTACATGAGTTTCTGCTGCTAAATTAAAAATACCTTGTGGATTATATTTTTTTAATATCTTAATTATTTTTTTTCTATTATTTAAGTCTAATTTATAAAAAACATAATTTTTGTTGTTTGAAAGTTCTTTGTGAAATAATTTGGTGGATGAATAGCTTAAATTATCTATATTGATTACAAAATATTTTTTATCAATTAAGTATTTAATCAAATTACTTCCAATAAAACCCATCCCACCAGTTACTATAATTTTTTTCATATTTGTTTTTATAAAAAAGGT
>MDSV01227442.1_pt1 | contig 18841 bp, 22 predicted proteins | sample 810851 | NCBI WGS metagenome assembly MDSV01 (sample SAMN05326640, study PRJNA326480) | marine metagenome | isolation source: seawater | place: Atlantic Ocean: North East | collected 2012 | reverse complement strand
TATCTATTTTACAAATCTTTTAATTCTTTCTTCAGTAGTAGTATCAGGACCGGAGTATGGAGTTTCATAAGAATTTGTTCTTGTCAAAACATCAATACCTTTAGTGAATATAAAAATAAAAAAAACTATAAAGAAAATAGCAAAAATTTTTGCAGGATTATAGTTTCCTGACTGAAAGACACTAATAGGCTGTTCTTGTTTTTTATGAAAAAATTTAAAAGTTAAATATACTGCAATAATTAAACCTATGTGGGCCATAACTACTCCAGCCCAACCAAAAATAAAAGAAGTTACACTAAAAACATAAAGACTAAATACAGTCGACCAAACAAAAGACAAAACAATTAAAATTTGAAGTCTTACAGATTTTGGTAAACTACGTAAGTCGTTTTTACTATCATCAAACATGATGTTAGCAGCCTCTGTCATCCAATTTTTAAAATTTTCCATATTAGTCTTATATACTTTTTAAATTGAAATTAAAATTATTATAAATTTCGTACTAATTTTCTTACTTTTTGCATGTGTGAATTAAATTTCTGTTCCGTCATGCCCGGTAGAACTTCGTAAAATCTTATGTAGTTTGTTTTCATTCCGCCAAGCTTCAAAACCCCAGCTTTTATTCTCCTAAATGGAATATTTTGAAACCAAGTTTGAATTGAAAACCAATTTCCTCCGTAAGACATCGACATTATTGCTTTTCTACCTTTCATCGCACCTGCAACTGGGTAACCCCAATTACCTACAAGTCTTTTAAACGAAAAAAACCATTTAGGAGCTAAAGTTAAATCAATCCAATTTTCTAAAATTGCTGTTGCCCTGAGATTGTAACAAGGTGAAATCATAAATAATACATCACTTGCTTCTAATCTTTTTCTATAATCTAATATTTGATCATTAGGTCCAGAGCCGTCATAAAAAGGAATAGATTTTTCCTCATGTAAATTAATTAAATCAATATGGTGACCCAACATTTTTGCCTCTTCAATAAAAGTATCTCTTACAGAAGCGTTAAATGATTTTTTTATGTTGTGATGACCGTAAACAATAAAAATTCTCTTAGACATTCTTATTTGTCTATATCATTTTTTTCATTTTTTCGTATTAGAAATCCCGAACCTATCCCCACCGCAATAGCTGAAATAACCCACGAATATTCTTGTTCACTGAAAAGAACTAATAGACCAAAACCTATAATGATTACTCCTAAAAGCTTATTATCCATTGACAAATATAAATCTTATAATAAAGTTTAATTACCCATCTGTCATGGGGAAAAAGACTCGGCATTCGACATGCCGGACCTATAAAGGGTTGCAAAGTCGGTAGAAATGAAAGGAGTTGCTATGGATAGATTTAGCAAACTGTATGGAAATTCTGCCGCTAAAAAAGCTGAGCAGAAACTCTCAATGCAGTTAAGCAAAAACCAAAAAGCCCCAGAAGCTAATGCTAATGGTACAGCAGGTTATTTGGTAAAAAGTGGAAAAAATTCTGGCAAGATTTTAAAGCATTTAAAAACTGATAAAAATAAACTTTAAAACTTTATAGGGTGGGGACTTTAAAATCCCCACTTAAGCCATTAAGATCCTATTAATGGAAAAACAAAATTTTTATGATCTAAATTTTGATCAGCTAAAATCATTTTTAATTAATAAAGTAGAAGTTGATCCAAAAAAAGCTAAAATGAGATCCCAACAACTTTTTAATGCAGTTTATAAAAAAAATATTCAAAATTTTGATGAGCTCACAACATTTGGAACTGAGCTAAAAAGTAAGATCAAAGATTTAATTAGTCTAGAAAAACCAAAAATTGTAGACATTCAAAAATCTAAGGATGGGACTATTAAATTTCTTTTAGAGCTTAAAGACAAACGAAACGTTGAGACAGTTCTTATTCCTGATAAATCTCAAAGCAAATATACTATTTGTTTATCTGTATCTGTGGGTTGTTATCTCTCTTGTGAATTTTGTGCCACAGCTCAGATTTCTAAAAAACTAGTAAGAAATTTGTCGCCTGGAGAAATAATTTCACAAATAATTTTAACTAAAGATTATATTAATGATTGGTCAACACAGAAAAAAATTACTAATCAGGTTTTAATGGGTGAAGGTTCTCCATTTTTAAATTTAGACAATGTTAAAGTAGCAATTGATAACTCAAAAAATAAAGATGGTTTAGAGTATGGCAGAACAAGAATAACTGTGAGCACCGTTGGAGTTGGAATAAAAAAAGATAATATAGATGCTATTGAGTGGGCTGCAAATGAATTAGATGTTTATCTTGCATGGAGCTTACATAGTTCGATACCGAAACACAGATCAGAATTGATGCCAATAAATGAAAAATATTCAATTAATTCATTAATACCACAATTAAAAAAATATTATGAAAAAACAAAATTGCCCATTTTTATTGAATGGATATGTTTAGATGAAAACTTAACAGATGAACATGCTAAAGAGTTAATAAAGATTATGAAAAAGGTCCCTGCAAAGTTAAATTTAATTGAGTTCAATCCATTATCCAATAAATACTTTAAACCTGCAACTCAGAAAAATATAGATAAATTTTCTAAAACAATTCAAGAAGCTGGTTTTCTTTCTTTATTTAGAAGAAGCAGAGGTAGAGACATAAATGCATCTTGTGGTTCTCTAGCTAATAGTAAAGCTATGTTGAATGAATAATTTACATATTTTCTTAGGAGCAACAGTTGCTGATGCAGCTACTAGACCTCTACATTGGGTTTATGATCCGAAAAAGTTAAAGAAATATATTAAGGGAAAAAAAGAAATAGCTTTTTTAAAAAAAAATAAAAGTCCTTTTTATTCAATTAAAACTGGAAATGTCTCTGGATATAACGACGTTGGGCAAGTAATGTTTAAAACTTTGCTTTCCTCAAAAAAAAAATCTGAAATTCTTAAAAATTTTAAAAAAAATATTATTAAAAACTTTGGCCCAGGTTCTAATTATTGGAAAAATTTAAAGCTTAGAAAAAAATATAAAAAAGTTAAATGGAAAAGACCTATGAACGGTCCATGGATCCATCAAAATATCCTAGAAACTATCCAAAATATTAAATCTAAGAAAAATATTACAGGCGGCACGAAAGTAAACGAGTCCGATGGTTATTGTGCTGCTCTGCCGTATTTTCTTTTTAATGATGAAGAAAAGGAACTTAAAAAGGTTATAAAATCTGTAGCGAATTCTAGAATAAATGAAAAATACGCTTTATCTAAGTTTAAGATTATAGAACTAGCTAATAAAGGTAACAGAAATCCTGTTCAATCTTTTGTTAAAAAATATAAAAAGAATAAATATTTTAAAGACGTAGTAAGCAATATTAAAAAAGTTTTAAGACTAAAAAATCAAAATCATGTAATGACTGTAAGAAAATTTGGAAAAGCTTGTAGTTATCCAGGCACATTTATGGGATCAATTCATGCGATTATAACATCTAATACCTATCAATCTGCTATTACAAAAACAATAAAAGCCGGTGGTTGCAATTGTTCAAGAGCAAATTTTGTTGGCGCCTATTTTGCAGCATTGAAACCAAATAGCATTCCAATCAATTGGGTTCAAAGAACTTTGCCAGCAAAAAAAATTTTAAAATATATTAATTCTTAATGTGGTATATTAATACATGGATTCGTTAATTATAGTTTTAGTAGTATTATTAGTGGTTATTAATCTTGGAGTTATTTTCTTTTTAATAAGGAATAAACCTGAAAAACAAATAAACCCTGAGCAGACTTTTAAAGATGAATTTAACTCATTTAAAGAAACCTTTGGGCAATCTTTTGGTTCTATGAGTAAAGAAATTGCAAAAGATATGACAGGTGCTTTAACTAAAGTTGATGAAAAAGTTTCAGTTTTTAATCAACAAGTCAGTGAACTGAACAAAAGCCAAGACAACTTTAGTAGAATTTTAAGTGGTGTTAAAACGTATGGAACACTCGCAGAATTTGGATTAGGTGCTCTTCTTAAAGATTTATTGCCAGCATCACAATTTATTGCTAATGCGCAAATGAAAGACGATACATCTGAAACAGTTGAATTTGCTATAAAGCTTCAAGATGTATTATTACCTATTGATAGTCATTGGCCGGTTGAAAAATATAAAGCAATTGATGATGCTTACAATGCCAACGATAAAGAAGCCCAAGCTGAAGCAAGAAAAGATTTAGCTGCTGCATTTAGATTGAAAGCAAAAAATGTGAATGCAAAATATATAGCTCCACCAAAAAGTACAGATTTTGCAATAGTTTACGTTCCTACAGAAGGACTGTTCTCGGAACTTTCAAGTTATAGAGACCCCAAAACAAAAGAATTATTATTACAAGAAATTAGGACAAAATATAAAGTAACAGTATCTGGCCCTAACACTTTATCCGCTTTGCTGCAATCTTATCACTTAGGGTTTCAAACTTTAAAAGTCCAACAACATGCAACACAAATATATAGCGATTTAAGAAATATAAGTTCAAGGTTTGAGAAACATTTCGATGGTATAAAAGATCTTAGAAAGAAACTTGAGCAAGCTATGTCTGCAACCGATGGTTTTGGTAGAGATGCTAGATCTATAATGAATACGCTTGGAAATATTAAAAACCCAGAGCAAGTAACAGACTCCTTGAAAGAAAACCCAGAAAAGATAAAAGTTCTCAAGTAATCACTAATTATGTCTAACTTTGTCTTTTACGATTTCGAGACCAGTTCATCTAACAAGTATTGGGGCCAAATAATTCAAATTGGGGCGATATTAACTAATGACAACTTAGATGAACTAGATCGTTTTGATGCGAGATGTAGATTAAGTCCTGGAATAATTCCAGAGGCCATGGCGTTAATCGTTAACAAGACTTCACCTTCAATGTTAAAAAAGTCTAACCTTTCTCATTATGAAATGATTAGACAATTTGTTGAAACTCTTAAAAGATGGGGTAAAGCTACTTACATCGGGTTTAATAGTATTGAGTTTGATGAGGAGTTTTTAAGGTGTACTTTATTTCAAACATTAGAATATCCTTACATCACAAGCACGAATGGAAACACAAGAGGGGATCTTCTAAGTCTAGCTAGAGCAGCCAATTTATATTATCCAAACACTTTAAAAAATTCTGTAAACGAAAAAGGTAATGATGTTTATAAATTAGATCAAATGGCACCTTTAAACGGCATAGAACATGATGACGCCCACAGCGCAATCGGAGATGTGACGGCAAGCATCGGAATAGCTAAAATTATTTCTAAAAAAGCACCTAATGTTTGGAAAGCAAGCATGTTAACCATAGATAAAAATCAGTCTTTAGAGTTAATAAAAAATGAATTATTTTTTTGTACAAATGAATATTTTTATGGAAGAAGCAGACCATATGTTCAAACATTTATTTGTCAGCATCCACAATATCAGTGGCCGTTATGTTTTGATTTAAGACATGATCCTTCAACATATTTGGAAATGCCAATTACAGAATTAACTACAGCAATGAAAAAACAACCAAAATTTGTTAGAACTGTTAGACACAATAAACATCCAGTTATTATGAATCCATCATATGGAAACCAATTTGATGAGTACAAACTTATTGGTACAAAAAAATTAGAGGAAAGAGCCAAAATGATAAAAAATAATAAGGGTTTTGCAGAAAAAGTTTCCTTGATAAAACGAGCTGAAATTGATGAAAAAGAACAAACAAAGTCACAAGAGGATTTATATAATGAAGAGAGTATTTACGCTAAATTTACCTCAACAGAGGATAATAAGATAATGCCAGAGTTTCATAGTGTTGAGTGGGATAAAAAATTACAAGTAATCTCTAAATTTAAAGACGAGAGGTTGCAATACTTTGGCAAAAAACTTCTTTACATGGAAAAACCTGAGATTTTAACTAAATCTGACTTTAATTTAATTCATAAAGATATCTCAAAAAAACTTTTAAGTACAAATAATGAAAAGTGGAATACAATTCCAAGAACTTATTCAGAGATAGATACTTTAAGAGCGAAATTTGAAAAAGAAAATCAACCAGAAAAGTTAAAAATATTAGACGATATTAACGCGTACGTTGAAGATTTAGAAAAATATTATACATCTGCGTAGTTGACAAAAAACAAAAAACACTTAATTAAAGGTTATGGCATTTAAAGATTCATCTGACGAAAAATTTAACGAACAAATTGGCGGAAGCAAACTTTCACTTATTCAATTTTCCGCATCATGGTGTGGGCCATGCCAGCAATTGAAACCAATTGTTGAAAAAATTTCAAATGACATGTCAGATAAAATAGATTGTTATTACCATGATATTGAAAGTCAGCCAAATGAGCCAACTAAGTATTCTGTAAGAGGTGTACCAACGATTCTGTTATTTAAAGAGGGTAAACTTTTGGGAACAAAAGTTGGTGCCTCAAGCGAAAAAGATATGCTTGAATTTATTAAACCACACATCTAATTTTTATTTAAAATATTTCCACAATTATAAAGACTGCCGAAACAAACAATTAGTTTTTTTTCTTTACTACTTATTTTTTTTAAAGCCTCAGCAAAATTTTTACTTTTTTCCGAGACAAATTTATTTTTAACAGCTATTTTGTAAAGCTCTTGTGCGGAAACCGAATTTAACTCATTCTCAATCGGCATTGTAACAATTTTTTTAAAAACACCTTTGAGCTGTTTTATAAATAAATCCGGTTCTTTATTTTTAGTCATAGCCCAAACACCATATATAGGTAATTGTATTGTTTTAAGATATTTATACAAATTTAAACTATCAGCGGGGCTATGTGCTCCATCTATCATTATAGACTCATTTTTGTGGAGCCTATTTTTAATTCTACCTTTATTTAAGTATTGATAACGACCTTCAAATCTAAGTGAAGGCAGAGTTTTTTGAATAATTTTCTTAGTAATATTAAGATCAAGAGCAATTTTTATAGCCAAGCAAACATTTTCCAGCATCCCCTGGGAATAAACATTTTTTGTATTAAGAATAATCTTTATTTTTTTGTCTTGATAATAAAATGATTTACCAATTTTAGCTAGTTTCCAGGTATTAGGATAAAGTATATTGCTTTTGTTTTTTTTTAGGTGTCCTTTTATTTTTTTTAATACATAAGGTGTTTGTTTGCCTATATATATATTTGTGAAATTACTTAAATAGGCCACATCTTCTTTAATAACCTCATCTAAAGTTTTTATTTTTAAAAAATTTAAGTGTTGTTTATTTATGTTTGTACAAATTTGAATCTTTGGAAAATCATTGATATTATTACTGTCTAATTGCCAAAAACAGCCCGTTTCTAGAATATTGTAGTCAGCATTTATTTTAGAAGCATTAATTATGTAGACCAAAGTAAGACACTCAAAAATACTTAAAGGAACTTTTAACTTTTCAATTTCTTTAATTGTATCTTTAATTTCTTTATGTGATAGATATTTTTTACCCATGTAGAATCTTTCACTTATATCTTTGATTGATGGGCTAACGTGTGTAGTTACAGTTTGATTATTTGCTTCAATGAATGATTTTAATGAGTATAAAGTTGTGAATTTACCAGACTCCCCAATAACATTAATAACGTTATTTAGTTTTCTTTCTGGATTTCCTAATAATCTTAGCGCAAGCTTAATTCTATTAAGACCAAACTTAATAGACTTATTAAATAATTTATTTTTAGCTAGCTGATTGTAGATCAACCTTGACATTAGATGTTGACTCTGCTTTTTCCTCTATCTCAGATTTTTTAAGAAGAACTCTTATTAAGCTTGTGATTTTTTCTCTAATTTCCATTCTAGACTTAAAAGCCCCATCAATCATCCCATGATCAACTATACTTGATGCTTGACCAAAGTCTTGAGGTAATTCTTGACCTTTGTTTACAGAAGCCGAAACTCTTTTCCCTGCAAAAAGTAAATTTTCATTTTTTGGGTTTTCAGCAAATATAAAGTCATTACCATATACATTGCAAAAAGTTCCACCGGTAATTTTTGATCCACAAATTCCTATAGTCACTATCCCAGCTTTTTTTAACATTTTCATTGCCATCATTTGGACAGGCATATTTTTTAAAGAATTTAAATTTCCGGTAACAGCCATACCACCACTCTGATAGAAAGAAACTACTGCATCAACTTTTTCATTTAGCGCCGTTTGAATTCCAGCTATTAGATGTTCACCCTCTCTTTGGGTCAGCGCTGCTCCACCGTGTGCAAAATTATAACCAAAGGCAATTAATTTTAATCCGTTTACAGTCCCTTTAGCTGCAAGGATAGCGCTTTGTTGACCTGTTTTCTTTTTGTAAGCATTATATTTGTCTATAAACTTTTTGTCTCCAATTTTAAAATTTAGAGGGTCAGGATCTGCCCATTCAGGACATTCAATCAGTTCGTATTCACCATCATCAAAAAACATTTCTGAAAATCTTGTTTTTGGATCTAAATCGAAATGATGGGAGCATTTACAAACATTAAAATTTTTTTTCAAATCTTCCTTTAAAAGCATTTGATTACAGCCAGGGCAATTAATCCACAAACTATCTTCCTGATCTTTTCTTGACGGCCTTTCTCGCTTAAAGGTTTGTTTTGCTTTTTCTACAAAACTTTGTAATTTTTTCTGTATCCAATTCATATAATTTTTCTTTTAAGATTGTACACAACTTTATCTATCTTTGTGACAGGATTTTGTCTCATTTTGAGTGAATTCGTTATTGTTTTACAAAGATAACTTCCTAAAACCAGTCCATTAGCCGATTTTAAGGAGGAAATGGTTTTATCAGTAATACCGAACCCAATTACAAGGTTCTTTTTAGGATTGATTCTTTTTATTAAATTATAGTTATGAAGAATTTTTTTAGGTGAAACTTTTAATTTTCCTCCAGTAGTTGACAACATTGATATGTAGTAAATCATATCATGAGAGTCTTTAATAATTTTTTTCATTCTATCCTTAGATGTGGTTGGGGATAAAAGCTGTATGAAATTTATTGATTTTCTTTTGCACTTATTAGCAAAACTTTTATTCTCAGGGTAAGGAAGATCAACTATAATTAAGCCATCTACTCCTGACGATTTACAATTTTTTAAAAAATTATCTTCACCATTTTGAAAGATTAAATTAAAATATCCCATTAGAATAATTGGTTTGTCAGGATTATTTTTTTTAAATTTTTTAACAATTTGAAAAACATCTTTTAATTTAATTCCATTTTTTAGGGCTCGGTGTGAGCTACCCTGTATTTGTCCACCATCAGCAATAGGAGTGTTATGTGGAAATCCAAGCTCAAGAATATCTGCGTATTTAGATATTTTATTTAATATTTTGAGTGAATTATTTTTAGTGTTATCTCCAGCAACCGTGTAAGTGATTAAAGCAGGTCTTTTTTGTTTTTTACAATTATCGAAAGCTATAGCTATTTTTGATTTCATCTTAAGTACGATCCTAGTTTTTGTTGAATAATGTCTTTATCCTTAAAACTATCACCGCAGGAATTCACAATAATAACTTCGGATGATTTTAATTTAGGAGCTAATTTAATTGCTTCAGCAAAAGCATGTGAGGGTTCAAGTGAAGGAGAAATATTTTCAAGTTTTGAAACTAATTGATAAGCTTTCAGAGCCTCTTCATCACTTGCAGAAGTATATCTAGCTCTTTTCGCATCTTTGAGAAAACAATGAAGAGGAGATATTCCAGGGTAATCAAGACCTGCAGATATTGACTCGGTTGAACCTATTTGACCTTCACTGTCTTGTATAACGTACTGCGCAGCTCCATGAAGAATACCTATTTTAGATCCATTAGTAAGTGGCGCTGCGTGTAACTTGCTATTTTTAGGACCACCAGCCTCTACACCAATAAACTGAGCATGAGTATCCATAAATTCATTCCAGAAACCTGCTGCAGAACTTCCACCTCCCACGCAATTAATCAATTTTAATTTATCAGGTATTTTTCCGAACTCTTCTTTTACTTGTTTCATTAATTCTCTTGAAATTTGTGCAGTGCTCCAAGCACATATTTTGATAAATATATTTGGCCCAACTGTGCTGCCTACACATAACGCTGTAGTGTCACAATTAGAAACCCAGTATCTCATACATTCGCTTACAGCATCCACAAGAGTTTGACTTCCAGTGGTAACAGGAACTATTTCTGCTCCATTTTTTCTCATAGCTTCTACGTTGGGTCTTTGTCTTTTAATATCTTTAGCACCCATAAATATTTTACATTTAAGCCCAAATTTTTTAGCTGCCATAGAAAGCATTTTACCTGCATATCCAGCACCAGTATCACCAATAATATATTTTTTACCTGCCTTTTTTGCGATAAGACAGTGAACAGTAGCATTATAAATCTTGTGGGCCCCACCATTAGCTTCAGAAACTACCTTTGCATAAATCTGTGCACCCCCTAGATGATCTGTTAAATTATCTAATTTAATAAATGGTGTAGGAGCACCTACGTATGTTTTAAAGAAATGATCTCTTTCTCTGAGGAATTTTTTATCTTTCCTTAGTCTAGCAAATAATTTTGTTAAATCGTCTATAGGTTTTTTTAAAGTTTCGGGTATGAAATTTCCACCAAATCTACCCCCATACATACAGTTTTTATCGTGTTGATCGATTAACGGTATGCCTTTTCTAATTTTTAAGCTCATTTACTTTTTTAATAAATTTTTTTATTTTTGAGTGATCTTTGTATCCTATTTGTGTATCTAATTCCAAGCTACTAGACAAATCACAAAAGGTAACTCCTAATTTTGCAATATTTTCAATATTATTTTGAGAAACTGATCCTGCTAGAGCGTACCTTTCGCCTTTTGGCAGTTTTGAAATTAAATCTTTCGGAAACTCTATAGATTTTTCCATACCTGGCGTATCAAACAAAATAATGTCAGCATTATCATATTTTTTGTAATTTTCTATATCAGATTGTTTTTTTATCTTGATAGCTTTAATTATTTTTAACCCCATTGATTTAATTTCTCTGACTCGTTCAATCGTCTCTGAACCATGCAGCTGGATATAATCAAAGTTGTTTAAAACAACATTTTTTATAAATTCATTAGTTGGATTTACAGTTACAGCTGTAAAAAATGAATTTAGTTTATTGTATCTCTTTAATTTTTGGACATCTTCTAAGTTTAGGTTTCGTGGAGATTTTTCATAAAATACAAATCCTAAGAAATTTATTCCAAGATCAATACAAAGTTGTACATCTCTGACCGGGTGTAAGCCACAAACTTTTATTCTCATACTAATTTAATTCTTTGATAAGTTTTTGAATATTTTTTTTAATGTTACCTGTAAGACTTCTACCCATCACTAGGGCTGTGGCCCCATTTTGAAAAGCTTCTTTTGGTGTCATTATTCTTTTTTGATCACCTTTATTGTCTCCTAACAATCTAATTCCTGGAGTAATTATTTCTTTTTTGAATACTCTTTTTACAATTTTAATTTCATGGGGGCTACACACAATTGCATCTAATTTTGCTTTAGTTGCTAATTTAGCTTGGTGAAATACTACTTTTTTTACATCTTTATTAAATCCAATTTCCTTTAAAGATTTGTTGTCAAGCGAAGTAAGAATAGTGACGCCAATTAATTTGGTTTTTCCCGAAACTTTTTTAGCAGCCCTCAAAGCATTAAATCCTGAACTAATATGAATAGTTATATAATTTAATTTTAAGTCTTTTACAGCTTTAATCGCCGATGCACAGGTATTAGGTATATCTGCTATTTTATAGTCTCCAAATGTTATTTTATTTTTTAATCCTGCTACAAATCTCCTACCGTGTACAGAATTTAAAAATTCAAGACCAAACTTATAACCAAATTTTATTTTTGACGTATTTGATTCTTTAATTATATTCTTTATTTTTTTCAGATTAGTTGTGTCTAAAGCAATGAAAATTTTTGGTTTCATTTGTTTATAAATTCTTTAAGTTTTTTACTAGCTCTAAATCTTACCTTATTTTTTTCTGGAACATAAATTAATTCTCCAGTTTTTGGATTTCTAGCAGAGTGATTTTCTTTAATTTTTTTTATAAAAAAGGTCCCGAAACCACGTATCTCAATTTTTTTTCCAGCTATAAAAGCTTCTTCTAAACTTTTACAAATTACTTCAATAATTGTCTCTATTTCAAATTGATTTAGTTCAGGATTTCTTATCTTTAATTGCTTTAGAAGCTTGTTACTTGGCAATTATTTTTCTTTTTTTCCTTTTTTTCCGATGGCTTTTTCAAATATACCTTTAAGAGTTGCTCCAGATTTTGTAGCTCCCTCACCAAATTTGGCAATCAGAGACTTTTCTTCATCAATTTGAGCCGCTTTGACACTTAGCTTCACTCTTCTAGTTTTTAAATCAAATTCTGTAATTTTTGCGTCAAGTGCATTTCCAGGAGAGAAAACCTCTGGTCTAGCATCAGCAACGTCTTTTGCCAAGTCAGCTTTTCTAATCAATACAATTAATTTTTTATCTTTATCAATAGAAACCTTTACACCTGTTTTTAGCACTTCATGTATTCTGGTAGTTATAATGTCTCCAACTTTCTTCTTATTGTCTTTAAACCAATCCAAAGGATCTTTCTCTAATGCACGTTTAGAAAATTTAATTTTTTCATCTTTTATTTCTAAAATCATTACTTCTAAAGTTTCATTCTTTTTAAATTTTTTTAGATCCTCAATATTTTCTTGATAAGAAATTTCTTTATAATGTAACATTCCTGAAAGACCACCCTCTAATAAATCTGCAAAAATTGCTTTATCTGTAATGTTGTTAATTTTAACTTTTACTTTTTTACCTACTTCATTTTTAATTTTGTCCCAAGGATTATTAAAAGTTGCTTTATAAGAAAGTGATATTCTTTTTGTTTCTTTATCAATATTGACAATTTTAAATTTAATTTTTTGAGAAACAGAAAGAACTTTGCTTGGTTTAATATTTCTATTAGTCCAATCTAATTCAGAGTTATGGATCAATCCTTCAATACCATCTTCAATTTTTACAAAACAACCATAATCCATTATCTTGGTAACAACTCCCTCATAAAATTCACCAATTTTGTAATTCTTTTCAATATTGTCGTAAGGATCTTCAGTAAGAGCTTTCACCGATGCTGAAACCCTATTAGTCTTACTGTCAATTTTTGTAATTTTTACTTTTAGCTTCTGACCAATATTAACTAGATCTGCTGGTCTTTTTACCCTACCATGACTTAAATCAGAAACATGAAGTAGGGCGTCAACTCCATTAATATCTAAAAATATACCCCAATCAGTTGTTGCTTTTACGATTGCATTTTCAATAATGTCTCCTTCTTTAATATTCTTTAGAGCTTCTGTAATTTCTGCGTTTTTACTTTTTTCTAATACTGCTCTTCTTGAAACACAAACATTACCTCTATTTTTATCTAACCTTGTTGCAATTACTTTAACAGGCGTGTTCATCAGATGGTCGATTTTTTTTAAAGGCCGCACATCAATTTGTGAAGAAGGCATAAAACAAGGCAAACCTTCAACAGTAGTAATGAAACCACCTTTAACCTTTCCAGTAATATAACCAGTCATTTCTTCTTGAGTTTCAAAAACTTTCTCCATCTTACGCCAAGCTTTGAATTTACGAGCTTTATCTCTTGATATAATAATTTCTCCTTTAAAACTTTCAATTCTTTCGAGATAAACATCAATTTTAGATCCTACTTTTAATTTTGAAAGCTCATCGTCATTTTTAAATTCTTCTATTGGAATCATTCCTTCCATTTTAGCTTTACAGTCAACTACAACAAAATTTTTTGTAATTTCTGTAACTGTAGCTTTAATTATTTCGTTTTCTTTGAGTTTTCTGTCCTTGAAATCTTGATCTAAAAGGTTTTGAAATTCTTTATGTAAAGGATTGTTCTTCTTTAATTCTTGTTCACTTGCCATATTTATTTTTTAATACTCTTTCTGTAAATCTAGACATTTTAGCTAACATTGCTTGTTTACCTAATTTGCCGGTGTCGATAGATACCGAATCTCGATGTTTAAGTAAAGGGCTGTTTTTCCTTTTTATATCTGAAATATTCCTTATTCTTAGGGCTTTTTTGACTTCATTAAACTTTATATTTGGATTAGTTTTTTTTAATTCTTTAAACCTTCTTTTAGCTGCAATATTTAAACTACACTTAAAAAAAAATTTTAAATCAGAATTAGGAATTATTTTTGTTGAAATATCTCTACCTTCTATACAACAACGTTTATTTTTTTTTGAAAAGTTAATTTGATACTTTTTTAAAACTTTTCTTAAACTGCCAATTTTAGCAATGACCGCGCTATGTTCAGAAATTTTAGGTGTATGCAGATTCATTTTATTAAGGCTTTTATAATTCAATTTTTTAAATTTACTGGTTAAAAACATAATCTTGTTCTTTGGATTGTGTTTAAGAATTAAAAAACTAGCATATCTATAAAGTAAACCAGAAGATAAAAATTTTAATCCATATTTTTTGGATATCATTTTTGCTCCAGTTGATTTTCCAGTAGCAGCTCCTCCATCACAAGAAAGTTGCAATGGTTTATTTTTGTATTTCAAATTTTGCTCCTAAAGTTTTCATAATTTTTAAAAAAGATGGAGATGAAGTATAAACTGTTTCAAAGTTCTTAATATGTACCTCAGCCCCGGTCAAAGAAGCAAGAATAAAAGATGACATACATATTCTATGATCCCCTATATTTGGAACTAAGATTTTTTTGTGACTTGCATTTACAATTCCTTTTCCATAGATTTTCAATTCTTTTTTTGAAGATATACTTTTAACCCCTATTTGTTTTAAAATTTTTTGCATTTCTAATATTCTATTACTTTCTTTATTTGCCAAATCTTCAATACCTCTAAAAATAGAAATACCTTTTGTAAGCGCAGCAATTACAAAGAGTATAGGATACTCGTCAGTTGAATTGACGTAATATTCCTTTGAAGCTTTAATGGGTGTAATTTTACTATTTTTGATTAAAATATCTCCATGAAATTCATTATTTTCTTTTTTTATATTTGAAAACTTTATTTTTGCTCCTTGCTTTTTAAGCAGTCTGTAAAAACCAATTCTTGTAGGATTTAATCCTACATTTTTAATTTTGAGAGAAGAATTTTTATTCATTAAAGTTAATGCTGTAAAAAAAGCAGCTGATGAGGGATCACCAGGAATTTTCATATTAATAGGATTTAAAAACTTCTTACCTAGAACTTTTATATGTTTTACTTTTCTTTTTTTAATTTTAATTGACTGAACATTCTTACATAACATGTTTTCGGTATGGTCTCTGCTTTTCATTGTTTCGGAAATATTAGTCTCCCCAAAAGAATTTAATCCCGCAAATATCACAGCACTTTTAAGTTGTGCAGATACTCCTGCTTTATAATTTGTTCCAATAGGTATTTCAGATGAAATCAATTTTAGAGGGAAGGTAAACTTATTTTTTGGTAAAAAAAATGCTCCAAAATCGGACATTAGTTTAATTAAATTTTTCATATTCCTTTTATTTAATGATTCGTCTCCTTTAACTTTTATTTCAATATTAGGTGTTGTCGATAAAATGCCAATTAAAAGTCTTGCTAAGGTTCCAGAATTTCCAAAATTAAGTTCAGCGTTTTTTTTTATATTTAAGGAGCCTAAACCTTTACCGAAAATTAAATAATTATTTGCTTTTTGTTTTTTGATTTTAACACCTAATTTTTTTAGACAATTAATAGTTGATTTAACATCCTCTGATTCTAAGACATTTTTAGCAGATGAGATATTATGACTTATAGCTCCAATTAAGAAAGACCTAATAGAGATAGATTTATCAGAGTCTACTACTATAGATTTATTAAATGGTTTGATTAAATTTTTAATTACTAAATTAAAACTTTTTGTTGACATTATTTCTAAGAAAACTGTGATCCAAAATAATGTTCTATTGCTTTTGAAGACTTAAGCAACTCTCTTGAGGTTCCTTCAGCTATAACTGTTTGTTCACCAAGTACATAACTTCGATCAGTAATATCAAATAAATTTTTTACATTATGGTCAGTAATAAGTATTGAAGTTCCAGTAGATTGAATTTTCATTATATATTTTTGAATATCTTGGATCACTATCGGGTCCAAGGCAGCAAGAGGTTCGTCAAGTAAAACAATTTTTGGTTTATTTATCATTACTCTAGCCATCATCAATCTTCTGATCTCACCACCAGATAAAACTGAAGCATTTAAAGTTCTTAAATGTTGTAAATTAAATTCATCTAAAAGTTTTTCAGTAATTGCTTTTTGGCTTTGGGTATCCTTAATTGAAATTTGTGCTATTCCAATTATGTTGTCATAAACAGACATATCAAATACGGTCCTTTGTTGAGGTAAATAACCCAGACCCTCTTGGGATCTTAAATGAATAGGTATTTTCTCTATTGATTTATTATTTAAAAAAATTTTTCCTCCATCAAGATTTTGTTCACCTATACACATGGAAAACAAAGTAGTTTTACCACAACCATTAGGACCTAAAATCCCTACACATTCACCAGGATAAACTTTGAGTGAAAGTTTTTTTAAGATAGGCCTTCCATCAAAAGATTTACTTAAATCTTTAATTTCAAAAATTGGTCTATCCTTTTTAAATTTAAGTATTCTAAATCCTTTTTTCATTTAAGTTTAATATTAGCGTTTATTTTATTTTCTTCAAATGTAGAAATATCTACAGTTTGATTTTTTATATCAAATAAAATCTTATCAGCATACATTGTTCCCTTTTCATCATCAATTTTTACTTTATGAGATATTGTAAGAAAGCTTGATGAATTTATATACTCAGCCTTTTCAGCAAAAAGCAAACTATCCTCGTAATTTGCTTTTATATTACCTAAAAATACCATATCCAGAGAATTATTGTTATAAATTCCACTATCAGAAATTACCTTTAAAACTTTATCATTTTTAAAATAAAAAATAGCTTCAACGGATTTCATATTAACAATTTCTTTACTTGTTTTGTTATTTGTTGCTTCCTCTGATTTCAATATATATCGATTGCCTGCAAGGTCTAGACCAGAATACTCAATATTATAAAATATATCTCCCTTAGATATGCTGTCAGCAGCTTTTAAAATTTCTTGTTGAGTCTCTTTATTAATTATTTGGTTTTTTTGATTTTTTTTATTCAAATAATAAGTGAAAAAAATAATAAAGCTTCCAATAATTATTAAAGAAAATTGAATTAATTTTATTTTTTTTGTTCTCTCCATTATTTAATTCCGTATTTTAAAAGCGAGTGAATATGTATTATGCCTTTAAGTATTTTATTTTTCTTATTTAAGTCTTTGTCAGAAACTACAAGTAAACTAGTAATTTTTCTTTCATTCATAATTGCTAACGCTTTTGATGCGGGCATATTTTCATTCACGACCGAGGGACTTTTGGTCATAAAATTTATAATTTTTCTCTTACTTGAGTAGTTTTTTAATTCTCTACGAAGATCACCATCAGTTACTAAACCATTTATAAATTTATTTTTAATAATTACTAAAATACCAAGTTTTTTTTGGTTCATGACTTTAAGAGCTTCTCTAAAATTTTTCTTGAAATTTAAAATGGGCATTTTTTTTCCAGTAACCATGATATCTTTTGCTAACAGTAAAGAGTTGCCAATGTTTCCTCCCGGGTGAAATACTTTAAATTTTTCTTTTGAAAATTTTTTTTGATGCATGGCAGTTGTTGCCAGACAATCACCTAGGAGAAGCGTAATAGAAGTACTAGATGTTGGAACCATCCCGGTAACATCTGCTTCTTTTACTCTAGGAAGAATTAACTTAACATCACTTGCTTTCAGTAATAAACTATCAGGTTTAGAGGCTATTCCAATAATTTTTATACGATATCGATTTGCGTATTTTAACATATTAGTCAATTCAGAAGTGTTCCCAGAATATGAGAAAATTATTAATATATCTTTCTTTTCGATTTGACCCATGTCTCCATGTAAAGCTTGAGCTGGATCACAAAAAAAACTTGGTATGCCAACACTAGAAAAAGTTGCTGAAATCTTTTTACCAATAATTCCACTTTTTCCAATACCAGCACAAATAACTTTTCCTTTACAACCTAGAATCAAATCTACTGCCTGAGCAAAAGACTTATTAAAAATTTTATTAATCTTTTTTAACTCTTTTATTTGGATATTTGCGGCAGCTCTTGCTATGGAAATATAATTTTTTTTACTCATTAATGTTCAAAAATATCCTCCTTAAAACCTTTTTGATCCAACTCAACTCTTGTATCAAGAAATGATAAACACTGTTTAAAAATATCCATCCTCTTTTCTCTTAAAAGCATATTTTCTAATTCATTCTTAATTTTATGCAAATATATTACATCGTTAGCGGCATATTCTAATTGTTTCTCAGTAAGTTTATTAATATCTTTGTTCCAGTCGCTACTTCCTAATCTTTTATCAATTGATTTATTACAAAACTCTTGTATTAAATTTTTAAGCCCATGTGCATCTGTATATGTTCTTACAATTTTTGATGCTATCTTCGTATCAAAAATATTTTTTATTTTACATTTTAAAAAGTATTCTAGTGCATTTTTATCAAATCTTAAGAAGTGTCCAATTTTCAAAATTTTTTCATTATTTAAAATGGAAACTAAATTGGGTGCTTTATAATTTTCCTTATTAGGCTGTATTATGTAAACATTTTGATTTTCGTCACAAATTTGAATAAGACTTAATTTATCTCTCTCAGGAATTTGTAAGCCAGTTGCTTCAGTATCGATTGCAATACTATTTTTAAATGAATTTGCTATCTCTGAAGTTATGTCCTCTTTA
>MDSV01046809.1_pt1 | contig 18844 bp, 29 predicted proteins | sample 810851 | NCBI WGS metagenome assembly MDSV01 (sample SAMN05326640, study PRJNA326480) | marine metagenome | isolation source: seawater | place: Atlantic Ocean: North East | collected 2012 | reverse complement strand
CTACGGTGACTAACTCTTCTGCATCCTCATCAGGAATCGATATACCATATTCTGTTTCAAACTCTAGAACTAATTCTACAGTATGTAATGAATCACCACCCAAGTCATCAATGATATGTTTATCATCTGTGACTTCTGATATATCAACCTTTAGATGGTCTGCAATTATTTTTTCTACTGACATTATACTTCCTCTATTTTATAATTCAGACCAGCTGCACTCCGTATGACAACTGGACTTTTATTCTCATCTATGAACTTGAGTTCATTCTGAGTTTGTTTAGAAATACTTCTAACATTGTTAAATGTTTGATCGTCATTGTTACCCCATTCACTATCATAAGACACAACGATATTGTATCTTGTAGTGAACAAAGAGTAAAACCAAGAACAAATTTTCTTGATAATCTCCCAAACTTTAACAAAGAATTTCTTCATATATTTATTTAGTGTATAACAAAACCCCTCTTCATACATTACTCTTCAGCAGTGTCGAGGGGTCTCTAGTCTAGAGTCTTCCTACTCACAGTCGTTATCTGTTATTGTAGCCCGTTTACGGGAGAGGGTGACGACCCCTCGGTTCTCTATCCGTTCTTTCTTAACTTTTTAAGTTGTTCGATAGTGTCAGCAGCAGAAGTGTGTAAGATTCCAATCCCACCAGCAGCTTCCCATGCTTCTATGTTCTTCTTTCTATCGTCAATCAGAACATTCTTCTTCATTGCATAAGCAGCTTTCTGACTACCAGTGAATGTACAGTTCACAACCACTTTAGGGTCAACATATTTCTCAACCCATTTTACTTTGTCGTAAACAACCAATTCTCTGTTGACTACACCAGCTGCAGTCAATATCTCCCACTTACATTCAGTGTGTTTGATGTATGCAATCAAGTCATACATGTCAACCATTGGTGGAAGATTTGCAAACAACCTTTTGTTTGTTAGTTCCTCTTTTCTTAGATCATATTGTGTATGACCTTTATCATCATTTGTTATCGGATGACCGATATATGCTTCACAACCTTTTAGGAAGTCAGCAAGAACTCCGTCCATATCAACGAAGATGTACTTTATATTGCTTTTACTTTTCTCATTCATGTGTATATTATAGTACAAAGCGGGGGCAATTGTCAAGGCCTATATGGCCGTTTTTTCGTACAAATATGCCTCATTTTCGTCAATTACGCCGTCTGTAAGTACCTGTTTTACATGCATCATTTCATGTGCAAGAGTAATCTCTTTCTCTTCGTCCATTTTGATGAATAGGTCGATATATGTCCGTTTTCCTAGTGTCCTAGGATACTCTATAAGACCTTTTTGTGTGAATTGGGGTGGTAATCGTTTGATATGTATTACAGCGTCCTTAGAATCGACGCTAAGTGCCTTAGAATGCATTACTGCAAGTTCTAGTAGTCTCTTTTGTTTACAGTATATCTCCATCTTCATAATCTAGTTCTTCGATACTATCCGTATCGATTTCTGCACCACAAAAAGGACAATGTTGAATAGGATAATGATGTTCATCCATTTCGTGTCCTATTTCACATTCAGATTTACACTCTTGACAATATAACTTGTACATTTTAGTGTCACTCATACAGCTTCTTCTCTCCTATAGCTTCCTTGAATAGATTTTCCATACTCTTCTTCTTCCCGTCTATCGTAGCATAAGGAAGAGGATGTTTTGCATCAGGCGTATGGAAATCCTGACCTTCGACATATATTCTAACCTCGTTGTTTACATTGTCGATAGACTTGAAGATGTGTTCCATCCTCAGACAGTCCACATCATACTTTGTATATCTTGGGTTAGGTAGGTAGAGCTTAAAGGACTTCACACCCTTCGTAATCCTTCACTCCATTGCGAGAACTCTGTGTATCCACCCAAGTATTCACCATGTGCAGTGATTTGTGGAAATGTTCTAGCAGACGGGAACTTTTCAAATAGTTCCTCTCTAGTGAAGTCTTCATCTAACATGTAGTATTTGTATTCGTATCCTTGTTGTTCGCACAAATTCTTTGCTCGAACACAATAAGGACATGCTGGTTTACTCCATATTTCAATCATTTCATCGTCTCCTCGATAAATTGAGATAGTGTCTCTATGTCTTGGTCACTCAACATTCCTGCTTGAGCCCACATTGTAGATGACATATTACCCACTGTCTCTCTATTCTTATATGCAATTAGTCTACTACTTATGTAATCAGACGATTGCCCTGCAAGTTTTGGGAACATTCCCATACCTTGACCTTCATTACCATGACAGGCTGCACATCCACCCCATAGTCCTTTGATTGAACTAAATGGGTCTTCTGCATTTGCAGCTTGTTGTCTTTGTAATTGTTCTACTACTGTACCATGTACTCTGACATATTCTTCATAACATTCACCTGTACATGAACTCGTACTTGGATAACCTTTATATTCTAGACTTGGGTATATGACACCCGAAAAGAATCCAGCAAATATAAAGCATCCGAATAATACTAATCCTAACTCTTTCATATCTCCTAAAGTTTAATTGCAAGTAATAAAAAGATTGCAATAAGAATGATGTTTGCAAAGAACATCAGTAGGCCTAGAATGGTATGATACCATATCCATCTAGTCTTATATGCATTCTCTATTGTTAGATCATCAGGGTCAGGATGGTTTTCAGCTTGCTTTTCTAAAAGTTCATCCTCTTGTTTTGACCCCCATAATATTTCGTGCCATTTTCTCATAATTTAAAATCCGTAAATGTGTCATCTGTGACATCTTGTTTTATTCCACCAATAACATACGATTCTATCTCGGTCTCCTGTGGTGCATTCTGTAGACCTCTTGAGTTAAACCAATGTCTAGTCCATGGCAAAGGGTTATTTGCACTGGATATATCATATATTGGATTCAACCCAATCATTCGTAATCTTTTGTTTGCAATGTACTCAATGTAATTACTTAACAGTGGTACAGATAGTCCTATCATAGAACCATCTTTAAATAAGAAGTCAGCCCATTCTTTCTCTTGGACAACTGCATCTTCATACATTTCATATACTTCTTTCTCACAATCTTTCATGACCTTATTCATGATAGGGTCATTCTCATGTTTCTGATAAACTTTCAGGATGTGCTGTGAGACTGCCAAATGTTGTGCCTCGTCTCTCGCTATCAGCGATAGTATCTTTGCACTTCCTTCCATTAGTTTTAACTCACCGAATGCAAATGAGCATGCAAAAGATACAAAGAATCTAATACCTTCTAGTATGTTTACTGATATGATTGCAAGGTATAATGCTTTGTATAGTTCGTAATCATCTACTTTAAGACCTAATAGTCTTCGTCTTCCTAACTCAATGAAATGGTCGTACTTTTCTGTAACCATTTCTGCTCTCTTGACGATTGCTTCTTCGTCTAGTATGGTATCAAATATATCACTTGGGTCTGCATACACATTCTTAATGATATGTGTATAAGACCTACTGTGTATGGTCTCCATAAAGTCCCAAGTGATAATGCAAGACTCAAGTTCAGGGAGAGTCACAAATGGTAGAAATGCTATGGATGGAGCTCTACCCTGAACTGAGTCTAAAAGGGTTTGATACCTCAAATTAGATGTGAATATATGTCTTTGTGCTTTGTTTAATTGTTGATAGTCTGCTCTATCTTTCTGTAGAGATACCTCTTCGGGTCTCCAAAAGAAACCTAATTGTTTCTGTGTTAGTTTGTCAAAGATAGGATACTTGAAGTCATCGAATCTCTGTACATTTAGTTCTTCACCAAAGAAAGGCTTTTCTTTTGTAAAATCTACTTGTTTTTTATTGAATACTGTCATGTGTTGTGTTTCACCTTTCTACTGTTCTCTTTATACTCTTTATACTTAAACTTAAAATTACCTTTATCAGGGACTTCTTTACCATCTTTTATCTGTACGAAGTTTGAAAAGTCATTTATGTAATCTGACTTATTAATCTGCATCCATAGTTCATTGTTATGCCAGACAACATCTGTAAACTCATTAAATGCTTGTCTGTATGGACTTGCATTATCTATAGGATGATATCTACTCTCTCTCCCATCAAATAAACATGGATTGTATAGTCCACTTTCTCTCTCTGCAACATCATGTAGATTATCACGGACAATATCTGCAACATGTGGTAATGAATTTACCTTCCCATTATAGTTTAGGAAGTGTAAAAATATGTGATAACTATTATCACCTAGTAGATACTCTCTCCAGTGTGCAACATTTGGCCCTTGATACAATAATAGGTCACCAACTTCTAGATCAATCTTTCTAGAGGTCTTTCTTTTTCTGATAGGAACTGCTTGAGTCTCATCAAATATCTCGTTAGGTCTGTTGATATAGTCTAAACTATTATCTACCCATATAGACCATGGTGTATTATCATCTGTATCATAATCTAAACATAGAGTTGCACTAATCTCACACGATGGTCTATCTGCATGAGCTTTTAGATATGCACCTCTTTCATATCTCCTTGAGTATGAATATGTCTCTTGTAAATCCATATCAATATGGTGTTTGAGTTTTTCCCATACCCATCTATGTAATGCAACACCAAACGGTGCATTATACATCGCCGTAGACTTGTTCAAAGAATCTTCGGGAGAATTATGTATAATATCTTGTTCCCTACTAATCTTCTGACCATATGAATCAGGGTCTAACTCCATGGTCTTCCATGCATCTAGAGTTAGATTGATGATTTCTTTGGGTATAAAGTTCTTAAGAACTACATATCCCTCTTTCCATAGATGCCATGTCTTAGGATTAGTCCTACCACCTAGACCCTTATCACCTATTGTTGCATCCTTTACAATGTATTCTATAGTTCTATCATCAAATTGCACAGGCATCGCAATCTTCCTCACCACCCTCAAACGGGTCATCATTGACAGCTGGTTCTATTTCTACTACATCTTCTACTTTACCATCCATGGTATTGTGGTAGTAGGATGTTTTCCAACCGTACTTATATGTTGTTAATAAATCTTTTGCCATTACTGATACTGGAACCTCGTTGTTCTCAAACAATTCAGGATTATATGACCAGTTACCACTGATTGCTTGGTCAAAGAACTTCTGCATGATTGCAACCACATTGATATAACCTTCGTTACTTGGCATATCCCATAGTAGGGTATAGGCGTTCTTCAATAAAGTATATTGTGGTACAACTTGTTTCAGTGTTCCTTTCTTACTCTTCTTGACACTCATATAGTCTCTTGGTGGTTCAATACCATTTGTTGCATTAGAGACCACGCTAGAACTCTCTGACGGCATCTGTGCAGTCAAAGTAGAATGTCTTAGACCATTCTCCTTAATCCTTTTCCTTAGACCTTCCCAGTCCATATTATACTTCGGTTTAACAAGTTCGTCAACGGACTTTTTGTATGTGTCAATAGGTAATATACCATCTGCATATTTTGTTCTATCAAAGTACGCACATGCACCTTTCTCTTCTGCAATGTTAGCTGATGCAGATAGAAGATAGAATTGGAATCGCTCTGTCAAGTCATGTACCAGTTCCAAAGCTTTGGGGTCATCATATTTGACCTTATTCTTTGCTAGATAATGTGCCAGTCCAATGTATCCAATACCAAGACTTCTTCTTGATAGTGTAGATACCTCTGCAGCTTTAACTGGATACTCTTGAAAATCTATCAGTTCTTCAAGTCCTCTCACTGCTAAATCACAAAGTGATTCCATTTCTTCTTCTTTTACAATACCTACATTGATTGCACTTAAAATACACAATGCAATCTCACCTTCACCATCTATGTGGTCAATAGGGTCTGTTGGTAATGTAATCTCTTGACATAGATTACTCATGTTCACCTTGTCTTTAAATGAACTATGAGTATTACTATGGTCTATGTTCATAATGTAGATACGACCAGTCTCTGCTCGTTCTTTTAGTAAATCTGTAATCAGTTCTCTTGCACTGACTTTTGTTTTGGGTACAGAAGTTGCTCTCTCATACTTCTCATACATTTCATCAAACTCAGGTGTACCGAATGCTTCATACAAGCCAGGCACCTCATGTGGTGAGAATAATGTTATTTCTCCGTTTTCCAAAAACCTTTGATAAAAGATTTGGGATAGTTGGATTGAGTAGTCAAGCTTTCGAACTCTGTTGTCTTCTGTTCCTTTGTTGTTTTTGAGGACAAGAATGTCTTCGATTTCTTGATGCCAGATTGGAAAGTGGACTGTAGCACTTCCACCTCTGACCCCATTCTGCGTACAGCATCTAACTGTTGACTCAAACTTTTTGAGGAATGGGATAATCCCAGTATGTTGGACTTCACCACCCCTAATCTTTGAACCAATTCCCCTAATGCGTCCAGCATTAATTCCAATTCCCGCTCGTTGTGCAACATACTTTCCGATTGCATGGTCACTTGAGAAGATACTTGGTAGTGAGTCATCGGTGTCAACGAGAACACATGATGCAAATTGTCTGAGTGGAGTTCTAACACCCGCCATGATTGGTGTTGGTATGTTAATTTTGAAATTTGATATGGCGTCGTAGTACCGTTTGACATAATCTAGTCTTACCTTTTTGTCGTAGTTTTGAAATAGGGTCATTGCAATTAACATGTACATAAATTGTGGTGTCTCATAAACATCACCACTTGACCTGTCTTGCACCAAATACTTGTCCACTATCTGTTGTAGACCAGCATATGTAAAATTTAAGTCTCTTGAATGTTTGATATATGAATTACATTTACCAAACTCTTCTACAGTATACATCTGTATAATGTTTTTATCGTATACACCTTGTTCGATGTTTCTTTCTACGATATCTAGTAATGGTGGATAGATTTCACTGTCCTTCCACTTGGTATTGAATACTTGTTTCTGAATTGCAAACAATAGTAATCTTGCAGCTACAAACTGATAGTTTGGTGTATCTGTTGATATTAAATCCTGTGCAGATTTAACTAAAATAGATTGTATTTCTCTAGTTGTGATACCCTCATAGAATTGTAGACCACTGTTCATTTCCACTGCTGATTCAGCAACACCTGTAATATTTCTACAGGCTTTCTCTACCATTCTGTGTATTTTATCTAGATCAATTGATACCTTACTACCATCTGTCTTGATTACCTTGATTCCGCCATTACCATTTTCCACTAAATGCACTCCTGAATTAATGCAACGATTTGTGGAGTTGTCATGCCACCTAAAATCATTTCGTTTATATCTTTATAACTGGTCTTACCAGCCCAATCAACCACTATCCAACCATCTGCGATTGCTTCTTGTTTACCAATTTTATCTGCCAAGTCATCGTTATCATAAACGAGAACTGCCATAGATTTCCAACTCGTATCTAATTGAGTCCAATCACATGTAGCACATGCATTCGGTAAGAATGCTGAGTCTAATTCTGACTCACATACAAAGATGGTCTTACTGGTGTCTATCTTGTCTTGGTTGTATACCATTTTTGCATCAGTAGTTAATCTCCTACCCTGATACCTCATCCCATCTGTAACAGAATCAAGTATTGACCTTGTTGTGAATCCAACAAGATTACTTGATAAGTCCCTGTATGGGAATACTATTCTAGGTTCATTACCTAGTGGTACTGTCTGTCCGTGTGCCCACTCAATACCCGCTTTAACCATAATACCAGTAGATGTCTCAGGCTCGAGAGTTTCATCACCCCATAAAACTGAACAATCAGGGTTGGCATATATGTCGTTAATGAATCCTTCGGGTATGAGTCTATCTTGTAGGTATTTCTTGGCGGGAGTATAGTCCGATGCTTTCATTATTAAGTTATCTAAGTTCATATTTTTTTCCACTCCTGAAATTTTGCTTTTGCTGAGAGACCGTTATATGCATTCTCAAGAATGATATCTTTTACTTCATCTGCAGAAATACCAGCCATAACCATATCATTAATATCTTTATAGTCTGTGACCCTTCGATCATCCCATATACATACAGTCCATCCATCCTCAATTGCATCATCGATTTTCATATGAATCTGTCTATTTCTAGGTTCGTTGTCGAAGATTAATATTCCATTCTTTTGAAATTCTTTATCAATCTTTTTGAAATCACTTCCACCTACTGCAATTGCATTGGGAAGGAATAAACTATCTATTGGCCCCTCAGTTACAAAGACAGTTTTAGTTTTGTCCACATTGTTTAGATTATAGATGAGTGGAACATCATCTAGGAACCTCATAGTCAAATATCTAAGTGGTGAATCATTGATTGCACGACCTGATACCCCGACCAGTTCCCCATCCTCCTGAAAGAATGGTATTACGATTCTTGGGTCATTACCTAGAACTCTGTCTTTATACTTATCTGAAAGTATGTTTAGACTTTGTGCTTGAGGTACAAACCATAAATCTCGAATCTTTGACTCAGGAATCTTCCTAGATTCTAAGAAATCCCTTGCAACTCCTTTCTCGTTTGCTGGAAAGCAGACTGCTGTCAAGTCGATTCTCTTCATATTTAGAACTTCTGTACGCGGAGTGAACTTGAAATCGTTTGCACTCCGTGTCTTTTTACTCCTAGGTTTCTTACCTGTTTCTTGTAGCCATTCTTTTATATATTCTTTATGAATGACTGGAAAATGGTCTTTAAGGAAATTGACACTTGAGGTAGATTTACCACAATTATGACACTTGTAGACAAAGTTTTGTCCTACAGTAAAATGAAACCCTCGAGCCTTGTATAGATTCTTTTGTGAATCTCCACAATAAGGACATCGATGGTTTAGTGTATTATCATTCTTCCACTTGCCCATTTCTACGAGTGAGACAATCTGTGAAAGATATTTTCTTTCCAACCATAGCATACCTACTATTATACAGTAGGTTTTGGTTTTTTACAAGGTGTTTTTTTGGATGTCGTCCATCTTTTTCTTAGGGACTTGGAGAACATATCTGTTCTCTACAACCTGTGGTTTCTCTTCCTGAATCCTACGATTCATAAGACCTACAGATGTGACGAGTAAGAGGATTGCCAGCGGGTCAAATACGAATATCAGCGCAAAGATTACCCACCTTACGGCATTGTCAAGGTACTTGACAGATTCGTCTTGTCCGTATATAACCTCTGCAACATATTTAATTGGCCCTATTTCACCCTCTTGTTCTAATTGTTTTCTTTCAAGAGGTAATTTATCCTCATTCAATTTTACTATATCATCTACTATTATGTCAATATCATTTGCGATTTCTATTCTCTCATCTCTCTGTCTTCTGTCGATATAGTTTCTGTCCTGTGGTCTTGCAGTGGTAATGATATTATCTAAGTTTGCAACTCTATCTTCTAGTCTGTTTAGTTGAGCTTCTTTTGCACCGATTCTTTTATCGATGATTGACATCTCTAGTGAGTATGAGTCACCCACCAGTGTAGTTTCAATGTTTGCTTTTGATAGGTATCCAAATATACCCAGTGATGTGATTAACATGAGTACCACCACCGATAAGGTGAGATAGTATTTCATGTAGTTTAGTCTGTCCCAAAATAGATGTAAGTATGCAGCTGTGACAATCTTACCGAACTCTAGTGTGGACATCATAACTATCGTACCCATGTATGCTCCAGCAAATATGGTTGCCATACCTATGACTGAGAAATATGCAGCGATACCTGCGATTCCGATACTTGTTAATAAAGCAAGATAGTTCAAGAATTTCATAATTTAAAACCGTTTTAGGAGTTCATCTTTCTTTTTCTTTTTCTTCATTGTAGGAGGCATGGATATTCCAGCTCCTGTAGCATTCACTGGTGCATCTTCTTTCACCAATCCCATGTTTAAGAAGTCAATCAACTCCTCCCCTAATTTAACTCCAGCATCATAGTCTGACGGATAATGTAATCCTGCTAATACTCTCCCGTATCCACATATCTTTGCACCCTTAATGAGTCCAGCTCTGTGCTGTGGATATAACTTTGCAAAATACTCTGCAACCACTAATGGTTGTACTGTATGTCCTGATGGATAAGCTGGTGTGTTACTTGTTCCTGTTTTGAATTTGTTTAGTTCCATACCCAGTGCCTCTGCAACTTGATATGGTCTAGGTCTGTTATAGAAGTTCTTATAGTGTCTGATGATTGGTCTGCATTGGTCTTCTATAAATTCTATAGTATCTTCATCATACTCTAGATCGTTATCATCCATGTATTGTTTGATGTAGTATGATGCATCCTCATCACAATTGATGTACTGTTCTTTTGATTCATCAGTACAGTTTTCAATCTCTTGTTGTATCTTTTTAATCTCATTGACTACAGCTTGTCCTGTAGGGGGTGAACCAATATCGATTGTTTCCCAACCTGTATTCCAAATCTTTAGTTTCTTATACTTGGGTTCTTTAAGCTCTCTTTGAGTCTTAAAGATCATCCCAGTTAGTTTTAATACATTCTCAATAAACATCTTCTGCACTCAATAAAACTCTATTCTCACCAACATAACCTTCATAAACTGCAACACCTAATATGTGTTCTATCTGTCCAGTCACTTTGACTGCAGTCCTAGGTTTATAATCATCTAATCTATATCTAAGGTTATATGTACCCTCTGATAATGTTGGGAAGTTTACAGCTTCTGTTATGTGGTCGGGATGTAATAGTTCATTATCTTTTAACATCCTATAGAACTTCTCGTATAGTTCTTCACCTTGTTCATCTGTTAGTCCACATCCTTCCTTGAGTAATGCAAGGGCAACAGCGTATGATGCAAATTGTGTTTTACCGAAAGGAACTTTCTCTATGATTCTTTTAAGATTAAATACCAATCTATGTAACATAGTCATAGAAGACTTTTCCATTTTTGTAAATGGAACATTCCTAACCTTTACACCATCTTTCATGGTGTGGGTAATTCTTTTTCCGTCCTTATCTATAAAACCAAATGCATATGCTTTTTGTTTATTAAAAGGTGTAACCAGTAACTTAAGGATACGGAAGACTATTAATGTGTCTATGATTCTCATAGAACTATTTATAGCTTTTAGAGGTCTCTTAATCTCTCTGCAAGCTTAGTATCTAACTTGATGTCTGTTTCCCATCCTTCTTCTACCAACCCCAAGTATATTAACATAGTTTTGATAGATGTCCAATAGGCTTTATCTTTTATTTTGAACTCTAACATTCTCATACATGCATCGTAACCGAATACATTGAATAGACATATTAGATGGTTGAGCATGAGTCTTTCCCTCATCTCACCGTTGTTGTGGTATCTGTGTAGTAACCGTTTAAGGTATCTGAACCGTCTCAAGTCCTCTTGGAAGTCTTCTAATGACTCACACTGTGGGTCATCGTAATGCTTCATTGCGAAGGATGAGAAGTTTTTTGCTGTGATTTTATCAAATAGACTCATAATATAGAAGTATGTAGGTCACCCCGAAGGGTAAGTATACGGTGTCGGTCTTGGTTTCACTTGAAACTTCCCATGGTGTCTCACGACATGAGGGTTGTTTTAAATTATTACTTGGATTAGTATCGGCACGACCCGTTATACTAATGACCCGTATACTTTAAAGCTACCGTTAGGTAACTGTTCGTATCTCACACTAAGTGAGACAACCTTCTCTTCCTTTTCGATTTCATCGATTTCACTGTTGCCAGTTTTACCAACGATTTCTCCATATCTAGAGAAGTTTAGATCGAATTCTCCTGACTCGGAGAACTCTAATTCCTCATCTGCAGACTGAGGATTTAATCCTATTTGAGATAATTTCATCTTCATTTGTTCTACTGCACCCGCTGGGTTTAAGAACTCTGATGATGCAACATGTCCTAGTAATGCATTTACATGTCTTTTAACATCTGCATCTTCTAGGTCATGGGGAACACTTCCTGATGTTCTAAGGTCTAGACCTTCTTCTGTTATGAAAGTTTTAAATGTTTTCATTATTGCTCCACTGCTATTCCAACACCAAGTACCTCTGCATGTGCAGCGAATACTTCATCTGTTGGGTCTTTTACTATAATCTCAGTTGCACCAGCACCTAGAGAGAATGTCCCTATTAATGCAGCTGCACTTGTTTCTATTGATACAAGTCTCACTGTGCTACCTGAGTTAACAACTCTAACATGAGTTGATGTATTAAAATTAGAACCGTTAGTGGAACTTACTCCACATGCAGCTTCTGAACCTAAAACTTTAACCTTCATTATATTCTCCTAAACCTATGCTACAACAGTAATTGTTCCAGCTGCAGTTCCTATACTCGCCACATTAGTAATTGTTGCATTACCACCACCGACACTGTCAACGATTGTTCCACCGTTTAGTGACATGGCGTTTGCACCAATACTTAATACATCGTCTGCATCAGTTGCTGCGTTACCCGCTGCAATTGCAAGTTCAAATACGAGTTCGTTAGTTGTTGAACCACTTGCATACGATAATGTATGGTTTGCATTAACACTGTTAACAACAGTTAATTGTGGTGTTCCACTTACAGTTACATTCTCGTTAAAGAATACTTTAACGGATAATGTTCCACCATCTGATTTATCAAATGCTGTTGTAACGAAATCAATTTCTACAATATCTGCTTGTCCAATACCAACTGATAGGTCTGCTCCAGTTGCGACTAAAATCTCCTCTAGGTTTCTAGAACCTACAGTTTTCTTTAGAACCCAACCTTCTGATTTAGCGATACAGTTCTTTTTATCTGCATCCGATAAGTATTTTGGTTTACTCTCGTCTGCGTCTGATACTCCCCATAATGCCATTTTTCTATCTCCTAACTTGCGATTTTCAATATTTGATTGAAAGTCTTTTTAAATGATTTACTATCTTTTTGTAATAGTCTCATGTATTTATCACGAATGGGGGCCTTAACAGACATTAAAATGTCATGAACTTTTACTGCATCTGCAGCTTTGACCTTGACCTTCTTCATGTCATCTGCTCTGACATCCCCGTTCTTATTTGTATCCTTGAACTTTCTTAACTGCATCAACATGTTTGCATCAGGTCTTAATTGTGTACCCGCTGCTTTACTGTTGAATGCATCGACAGCTCTCTGAATTACTTCGTCTTCCTGAGCTTCGGAATACTTTCCCCCACTCATAGTTGAAATCTTTTCTATCTTTTGTCTGAGTTCTTTCTCAGACTTTGACTTTGCAACTGCTCTTGCAATCTTCTTATTACCACCATCAGACATCATAGCAAAGTCTGCAGTTTTCTCCATGACTTTGGATACATCTTTTGCATCTTTTACATAACCTAACTTCTTAAGTTTCTCCTTAAAAAGTTTAGTTCTACCATCTGTGGTTAGAATCTTTTGTACTTCAGCTGCAGTCAACTTGGGCATTACAACGCACCATAAACATCTTTGTGATTTGAATACTTTCTTGATGACTGTCTCATCAAGTTATCAAAGATTCTGTTTCTTAAAGTTATTAACTCACTTGGCATAGAATTATATACTTTATGCATATCTTTGATACTGTCGAGTAGTTTGATTGCTTCTTTGTCTTTTAATGCTGTTGCAAGTAAATATAATGATTCATTATGGTCATTTCTATCTGTTAACTTTTCAATCTTTTGAATTATTTTTGGGTCTAATTCTTTCTTCTCTACAATAGTATCTTCTTCTATTGCATCTTCCCACATACTTCTGTATGAATCCATGACATTCTTTTTCTTTCTCTTGTCTTTCTCATGAACTCTTCTTCTCTGACCATCTGCAGATATCCACTCTTTCTTGAGGGATTTACCTTCTTTATCATACCCAGGCTTACCTGCTTTCTCTTTCTTAGAGATTGCAATTGCAGCTTGTTGTGCTTGGTTACCACCTTCTTTTATATGTGCAAAGAACTCACCCATCATATCATCCATGTAATCATCTATGACTTCGTCTGTTTGATCGGGGTCGTCTGAATTAATGTCTCCGTTTTCCCATGCAAGATTGTATAGTGCCATGTAAACTTTGTGCTTACCCTGTACAGGACTTTGTCCTTTCTTTGCAAGTCCTTCGATTTCTCTTTTATATTTCTTTGCAATATCTTTGAGTTTCATTGCACGGCGTTCTTCAAGTGATTTTGATTCTTCTACTGACTCACCTTTTACTTTGGCTGCAAGGTCTGAATCTGCTTTACCCCAAGTTCCTGAACTCTTGGTGATAAAGGAATTAACTCTTGCCATTGCCCACTGTGGTGCAGTAGTACCTGGCCTATGTCCTGTTTTGTACGCTGCAAGTCCTCTCTTATAAACTTGTTTTAGAATACCAAGAGGCATTCCTGACTTCTCTGCTTTATTCTTGAGACCTTCTTCGTTCTCTTGTAGTTCAACCTCTTCTTTCATACCCATGACTTTATGTGCAAGTTTAACAAGAACTTCAATCTTTGCTTTTTCCATCTTCTTCTTGTTTTGGTCATTTACTTTGTCATAGACCTGTTTGACTACTGATGCAGTAAACATATCAATCATAACACCACCAACTTTAGCTGCACCTTTAGTGTCAACTATCTTTTCTATGTCTGGCATTAGATTTTTTTCTGTGAGGTTCAATACATCTTCATGTAACATACCAACCATTTGATTGAATTCAAATGATTCGTTTGCATACTTGAGTGCTTTCTGTACATCTTTATTCTTTAGTACAGAATTACCGAAAAACTTTTTGATTTCTTTTTGTGCAACTGAAAACGCACCACCGAGGTCTAGTGCAACTTCTACTGCTTTTTTGATTTTTGCATCCTTTACTCTATTCTTTCTAAAGTATTGTGCAACTTCTTGACCTGTAAGTTTAGATTTACCGTAAGGCCCTAGTGGGTCGACTTTACCGTCTTTATCTAGAACTTTCTTTTCTTTTAACTCTTGGAATATGTTCATGGTTTTAATACCCGAATACCATATCGTATAAGTCGGGATCGTTTTTCTCTAGTGCATTTGCGATACCATCTCTGACCATGGTATCTAAAGGGTCGATTAATTTACCTAATGCTTTTAAACTTTTGGCAGTAAGGATTTCCATGTCATCGTACATTTCTGTCTCTAGACCTTTCTTAATCATGTTAGAAACTTCTTTTACTTTTTTTGCTTGGTCAGGGAAGTCTTTTTTCTCATCTTTTTCTACCTTTGCTAGAGCTCTAACAACTTTAGAAATACCTTTACTTTTATACTTTCCCTTTTTACCTTCGTCTAAAGGTTCAACTGATTCTGACATCTTGATTGCAACATCAGTAGCTTTCTTTAGTGACTTCTTATCACCTTTAAGTTTTACATTATAGTGACCAGCAATTGCCTTCTCCATTTCAGCAGAGTCAACAAAGTTTTTGACTTTACTCATGAATCTAGTGGCTTCTGCCTTATCGAAGTAGACATAATTCAACGAAGCCTCGTCTAAACGATAGCTTCGACTAAACTTTTTTACAGATTCTTTCTGCTCCTCTTTCTCACCTTTGTAGTTCTTATCTACATAGTCAAAGAATTTCTTTTTCTCTTCGTCTGATTTAAAATCTGCTGGGGAGTCTACACCAAATTTCTTGAGTGCAGATTTAAAGAACTCTTCGTAGTCCTTGGAATTTTGTAGGACTGTTCTAGATGCTTCTAGTAATCCTTTGGGTAGGTCGTGTATCATTGTTTCAATTCTCCTTTTTCAAAGTATGCAAACATTTTTTGTTTACCTTCTTCGTTGAGCTTTAACTGCTTTGCAAGACGACCCAACATGTTTCTTTCTACGAGTTTTTCTGTAGTCTTTTCAACTGATTCTTCTACTTCAACTTCTTCCATAGCTGGGAGTTCTCCCATCTTTGCAGCCATTCTCTTGAAACCTTTTGGATTCTGCTTCTGCATTGCTTGAAGAACTTTGACTCCTGTCATGTTCATGAGATTTGCAATGCCGTCAATCTCTTTCTTATCTTTAGTCTTAAAGATTTTACTGATTGCGTCACCACTTCCTTTGATTTTCTCATCGAGAACTTCTTCTTCAACAACCTCTTCACCTTGCATCATTTTTTCATTGGATAACTCTCCAATTAATGATAAGATTTCTTGTTGTGCTTTAAGGATAGACTCATACTTCTCGTTGAATTTAGTATCCTTAAGTGTTTGGTCACCCATTTTTGCAATCTTGAAGTAATCTTTCTTTGCCTTTTCAATAAGTTTAGAAAGTTTCTTGACTGCATTAATCTCTTTATCAGTGACTTCTTGAAGGTCATCGAATGTATTGAGTTCTTCCTCAATTTGAGCTTCTAGAATTTCATCTGCAGTCTTCTCCACTGAACCTTCTCTCAGTGCGATATGATTACGGACTTGTTCTAGTTTTTCTTTCCAGTTTTCTGACTTATAACTCATAACAGTATTATTTATATATTCTCTATCTTAACGATAAGGTTTCCCTTACCTTTTATTACCCGATGGTATTTTAATCTAGGTATAGAAAAATGTTGTCCTATGATTAACTCTCTCGGCAACTCATCGTCTAATTGGAATTGCCATCCCACCCCTGCTAGAACGGTAACCCTACGGGTTTCTTCGTCCCTGTGCCAGATTAACTCTCTGTCTTCAAGGTCTTCATCGAATTCCCTGACTCGGTAAGTCTCTCTAGTACCGTGTTTCTCTAGTATCTCTTCTTTGTACGGTTTATACATCAAAAACACCTAAAACAAAATTCTCTGCAACTGATTCTGCATAGGCTTCACTGTGATTGTGAACAGCTCTTGTTTCTAGGAGTTTCCCTGTATCATATAAATCGACTTCCCAACCTTGAGATGTCTTAACAACCTCTGCAGTCCTATCATCGTTACTATATGTACTGTAACTATTTCTTTTCATACTCATATATATTGCTTCACACAAAATGGTATCTTACCAAAAGAAATCACCACCGTCTGAAAGACCTAACTGTTTTGCATATGAAGGTAACCTACATGCCCAGTATCGAGCAGTTGTTTTATCATTTGCAGTATCACATTTATGTCTTGCAGCGAAGGATTTCCTTGCAGCCTTATTACCTAATTTAACTTTTAAACCTGTGGTGTCTCCCCATGTGACTTTCTTGATTTTGTCACCGTCTTTTACATACACATAGTATTTCTTTGGGCCACCTTTCTTTGGTGAATTGAGTTCTACATCTTTCTCTTCATGCATAGGACAATCTAAAGGAACATTTTGTCCCTCGTACATTGCAAACTCCCCTAAATCTGTCTTTAAAAGGTTGTTATCTACTGCAGTAGGTTTGTATTTACCCTCTAAATGTAGTCTTCGTGCTTCTGTGATGGTTCTGAAAAACATTTCTGATCCGAGTCGGAAAGGATTATCGAATATATTAACATTGTTCTCTTGCATCTGTGACAATGTTTCATCTAACATTATATCTCTAAAGGTTTTCATCTTTCAGCTCTGTCTGCCTTTACTTCATCACCCATAAGTTTCATATTCTCATCACCACTTTTACTTGCATCATATTCGTATGCCTTTTCTTCTTCTCCAACTGCCCAAGAACCATCTGTATATTTGATATCAACTCTTTGCATAGGGTAATCAGGTATTGCAAAAGGAACAGTCTGTTCTTTAATCTCTTCGACTTCAAATTCTTCATTTGCTGGATAACCTTTTAAAGGATTACCAAAGACATCTTTGAAATTCTTTTTCACACTTTTCTTCTGTTCATGAAAAGCTTTCTCCTGTTCTTTGATATATGATTCTATATCTTGACCAGGCGTGTCCTCTTGATAAGATACGCGTATCTCATCAGTTCCAGCTTCTAGAACTCCGTTATCGTGTTTATTTCCTGACATGACTAATTAACAACAATCACAATTACAACATTTGCAACATGAACACATTTGTTATTTCTCCTTTTTACTTAGAAAGGCTGCAACAGCCATCTTTTGAATTTTCTTATCAGACTTACCTTTGAATTGAGGTGCATCTGATTTCCTGAAATCTTTTATATAATCACCTGCGTCTGCATTTTTATCTAACTTCTCACCATACATTTGTTGAAACTTTTTAGTATGTGTAGACTTTTTAGTCTTTACCTTTTCCCCATCTTCATCTTCATCGCCTGGGGCAGGGCCAGATTTCTTTGCTTTGAAATGTGCATCTCTTTTCTGTTTTGTTTCTTTATCTAAACCCTTATAGTATTTCTTAGGTTGTGTACCCTTATTCTTAGATACATCACGGTCTTGTTCTTCTTTGTCTTCTTTTACTTCTTCACTTGTTGCAGCTTTTCGTGCAGCTTCTCTTTCTGATTCTATCTGTTTATTTGCAGCTTCTTTTTCTTTTTGATCGTTGATTCTATCCATCTCTCTTTCATGTCTGTCTTTGAGAGCTTCCATTTCTGTTTGTTGTTTATCTTTGAGTCTTTCCATCTCTTCGGTTTGTTTTGCCTTGAGATTTGCAGCGTCAGTTGCAGCGTCTTCTTGTATCTCTGTTTCTTCGAACATGGGTGCAAGTGCTTTAACTACTTTACCTAATACTGCTGGGTCTATGTTTGCAATAAACTCTGATTCTTTTCTTTTTAGATTTCTAATCTTCTTGATTTTGTTATGTACATTAGTATACTTAACACCTTCTTCTATGTCACCAAACTTAAGGAAGAGTTTACCTTTTTCTTGTTTTTTATCTGACACTTTGTGATTAACAAATGCACCAAGAGTATTCATTAATGCAAGACCTTTCTCTTGATTTTTTGTAAGTTCCTTTGAAACCATTTTTTCAATCTTACCTAGAATGGTTTTTAAAATAGTATTCTTATCTGCGACAAGTTTACCCTCATCTATGGGGAACTCTTTTTTAATATCTCTATATCTTTTTGCAGTCATAATAGTATTTATCCCTTTTTCTGTAACAACATGCGTTCACGCCATTTAAGTGCAAGTT
>MDSV01212502.1_pt1 | contig 18852 bp, 16 predicted proteins | sample 810851 | NCBI WGS metagenome assembly MDSV01 (sample SAMN05326640, study PRJNA326480) | marine metagenome | isolation source: seawater | place: Atlantic Ocean: North East | collected 2012 | reverse complement strand
TGCTTATTGCCATAAAAATTTGGCTTTTCTGGCACGTATTTTGCGCCATAGCTGTCTTCAATATGACCACGGACAGCCGCGAGCGCATCGCCAGACAAAAAAGTCGAATCGGTACGCATATAAGTGATGTGACCCGCTTCATACAGACGCTGCGCCAAAATCATGGTCTTTTTGACCGAAAACCCTAGACGCGTACTGGCTGCTTGCTGCAAAGTTGAAGTGATAAAGGGTGCGCTAGGACGTGACTGGGTTGGCTTCTCTTCACGCTCTTTAACGATAAAATCGCTTGCTTTGAGTATCTCAAGCACTTTATCGGTTTGCTCTTTATTACCAAGCTTTAGCGTTTTGCCGCCCTGCTTGGTCGCCTCTAGACGGATACCGATTTGCTCTGCATCTGAGGCTTTTTTGGTTTTATCATGAGCGACATGTGTATCTGCATGAATCTGCCAGTATTCTTCTGGAATGAACGCGCGAATTTCATGCTCACGCTCAACAACCAAGCGCATAGCAACTGACTGCACACGGCCTGCTGATAGTCCGCGAGCAATCTTTTGCCATAATAGTGGCGATACCATAAAGCCAACGACACGGTCCAAGAATCTGCGCGCTTGCTGAGCATTGACGCGATCGATATCAAGCTTTGAGGGTTGTTTAAAGGCATTTTGGATGGCTGATTTGGTAATCTCGTTAAAGACCACACGTTGATACTTGCTATCAGGCCCACCGATAACTTCTTTTAGATGCCAAGCGATCGCCTCCCCCTCTCTATCCATATCCGTTGCCAGATAGATTTTGTCAGCGTCTTTGGCCAGTGCTTTGAGCTCTTTGATGACCTTGGTTTTGTTTGGCAATACTTCATAGACCGCCGCCCAATCATGCTCTGGATCTACGCCCATACGGCGCACCAGTGCTTGCTGTGCTTTTTCTTCTTTGGTCAGACTGTCATCTTTTTTGGTCGTGGTTGCTTTTTTTGCGCTTTTATTTGCACTAACTGGCAAATCACGGACGTGGCCGATGCTCGAGCGTACGATAAAATCATCGCCAAGATATTTATTAATCGTTTTTGCTTTGGCTGGTGATTCTACAATCACCAAAGACTTGCCCTTTGGGCTGTCAGCAGCTGATGCTGCGGTTTTTTTGGTTGTGGTTTTTGCCATATTTGACGACACCATAATATAAGTGATTAAAAGTATAAGTAGATTGAAAGTAACATTACAGTCAGCAGCGGAGTAATTTATGGGTGCTGATGATCAGGGGTTAGCCATGACCCAGCTATTTATAGTAATAGTAGCTGCTGATAAAAAAGGTTATAAAACAAATTATAACCATAAAATAAAGATATAGTTATAAAGACGTTACACTGCTAAGCGTTAAACTGTCAACTTTAAATAAATTGAATATAAAAAACTGCTTGTATATAGGCTGTTAATGGAGACAAAAAAGCGCTTTACTAGCCTCTCGCGTCTTTTTGCATTTGTATCGCCCATTTCTCAAGATTGGCTTTGAGCACTAACAGATCTGCCTCAATCCGTTGCTGATGATACGTGGGATTAGAGTTTGGGCGCACGTAAGCAATGTCTTCCCAATAGATGATAATGCTATTTGCCTTGGTCATCAGCCCTTTAACAAACGGCTCAATGCTCACTGGTAGCTCTAATGGCGCTTTGTCCAAGCTAAAATCGGTTTTTTTCACCGTCACATTATTGCTGCTTTGCGTAGAGCGAATGGCACTTGGAATATGGAGTGTTTTTGCATCATCGCTGGTATCAACAAAACTACTATCTGGTCGCCATTGTCCATCGATCACTTGATAGCGTGTGTGCGGCAGTTTGGTCTCTTCTAATATCAGACAATACTGTCCAAGCATACCGCGGCCATATTCATTATCACGACCTTTGATCCAATCAGGGCAAGCAACGAGCTTTGGATTAAGCTGCAAACGGCGTGCGGTCATACGCAGCTTGTCTAAACGCTGATCGATACCATTCGGTTTGAGCGCCATCATACTCCCTAAGACGAATAGTACAATGATAACGCCAATCAATGTTCCCATGATGCTCTGGCCTTTTAACTAAATAAAAATGATGCTAAACAATATCAATATAACTGCCACGGCTGATAACCGCTGTCTACGCCAACAGTAAAAATAACGGCTTTATAAATAACTATCCTATAAATCGTTAACGTGAACTGGCTGCTACTCACATGACAGATAACGATATAGCAAGACTTATAATGAGCTCGAACCCGCAAAAATCAAGCACTACCACGCAAACTTGACGCATTCAGTGGCTATAGCTCTCACGACAAACCTTTTATATATACTGTTAAATCATACAGTTAGCTTGCCTAATCATAAGTGTCATAGCCACATACAAAAACCAGATACAAAAAGTGGTCGGCGTAAAAAAGTGCTATGATAAACCATAATTTTAAACGCGCGCAGGTTTATTATGAATTATCTTATTAAGTCAAACTCGTCAAGCGCTTATATCGCTAGCAAGCTGACAGGTAAACTCCTGAGCAACACTGGCATAAGCTTATCATTACTTGGCGCAATCGTGCTAACAGTGTCAGGCTGTGCCACCACCCAAAGCCTGACCCCGCAGCAATGTCAAAGCAGTAACTGGCAAGAAGTCGGTTATGCCGATGGTCTACAAGGTCGTTCAGGGGCTTACTTCGGGCACTATACCAACAGCTGCGCCAGTGTTGGCGGCGCAAGTCCCAACCGCATACAGTGGGAGCAAGGACGACAGCAAGGTCTCAAAAACTACTGTACCGAGCTGAACGCTTATAAGCTCGGTCGCGAAGGCTATGACTGGCAGCCAGTCTGTCCATTAGAAGGTATTGAGAAATTAGAAGAAGCTTACTCTCAAGGACGCTACTACTATATCCGTCAGCGCGATCTGGATTACTTGCGCTCGCCTTATCCGTTTGGTTACGGACATCTGGGCTTTGGCTACCGTCCATTTGGCTATGGCTGGTAAAAAGAAAACCTCAGTGATGACTTAATTTGAGGTTTAAGTCGTCACTGAGGTCGGAGAGAAGCTTATTATTTTGATCGTTCTTATTATTGTTATGGCGCTCGTGCTATTCATTGGCTTGTTGATTTATATCGACAATTTTTTGCTGTAACGGACGTTGCATTTCGCTGCTTATTACTACTTACTACCGTTTATCGCTGCTATTATTCATTGACAAAGGCAATCTTGGTAAGTCCTGCTTGACTGGCAGCCGCCAAGACCTGAGCAACCGTATCATACTTACCTTCTTTATCGGCGCGCAGTTGTACTGAAGGATCTTTGCCGGTTGCGCCTTGCTCCTGCAAACGCGCCTCTAGCGCTTCCATGCTGATGGGATCGCTGTCCCAAAATATCCCCGCGTCTTTATCAATACTGATTTGAATGGCTTCTGGCGGCGTTTGATTGACCTCAGCACTGGTCTTTGGCAAATCTAAAGGAACCGTCGGATTCAGCACGGTCGCTGTCAATAAAAAGATAATCATCAATACCAGCATGATATCGATAAGCGGAATGAGGTTCATCTCATTCATACCTTGAACGTCATCATCACCCAGTTGAAATGCCATAATTATTCTCAATACTTGTGTTTATTGTCATGCCACCAAGAGGTGCTTTTTTATTCTGCCACAGAGCTGCTGTAGTGGCGCGCTTGCTGCGTGTCTACTGCTGCATCGATAGTATTTGAGCGATTGCCTTTAACCGCCTGCACCGATGTTGCGCCCGCATTCGGGCTAGTAGACGATGGCACAGGCTCAGCAGACCCGGACAACAGATCATGTGCTCTATCATTGGCTTGATACATCACACGGCGATTGATACGTACTGCTAGGTTGTAAAACACCACAGCTGGAATAGCCACAGCGATACCAAGACCCGTCATAATTAGTGCCTCACCAACGGGGCCTGCCACTTGTCCCAATCCTGCCTGTCCACTCATACCAATATTATGCAGCGCGTGGAAAATGCCCCACACCGTGCCAAATAAGCCGATAAATGGCGCGATCGCTGCCGTCGTTCCAAGAATAGGTAAGCCGCGCTCGCTGGCAAAACGGTAGCGCCCTATGTGCTTGAGTAACGTCTGTTCAGTGACCAAACGACGAGCGGCAGCATCGGAGCCGACCAAATCGGCCTGCTTTGCTTGTAGTTGTTGACTCAAGTCATCTGCTACACTGGTCGCCAGTTTGCGACTTTGCAATACGCGGACGATACCTGTCACCCAAGAGAGAATAGATAACGCAAGTAACAAAAAGAATAACGTCTTTGTCACCATGTCGCTGATCTGCCAGTATTGCATAAAGTCCATATCAGACTCCTTAATGTTTTATGCCATCACATGCTACTAAAATGAGTATCATGCCTTGTCTTATTATGAAAGATTATCAATAAATACGTTGTTATAAAATATAAATACTTAAGGAACCGCATAGCTGATCGGCAAGGTCACATTGCCCACCACGGGTGCGCCATTCTTGGTAAAGGGTTTGAACTTGCCAGAGCGTACTTGACGCTGGGCTTCTTTATCCAGCAAAGTATTGCCTGAAGACTGCGCCACTCGCACGCTATCGATACCACCTTGTTTATTGACACGCAATACCAATACCACGTTGAGCGTATCACCTGAACGCGCTCTACGTGCCGCACGATCAGGAAAGCTAAAGTTTGGCGCAGAGGCCCAATTGGCAGCGCTCGCAGTAAAGCTTACAGGCTCATTACTCTGTGCTCGAGCAGCAGCTTCCGCAGCTGCCTCAGCTGCTTCTCTAGCGGCTTGTGCTTGGGCGGCGGCTTCTGCTTCTCTAGCAGCTTTTGCTTGTGCCGCAGCCTTAGCATCCGCGACTCTTTTGGCTTCTTGCGCTGCTCTGTCTTGTGCTTCTTGAGCGGCTTTTTTGGCTCGAGCAGCAGCCTCTTTGCGCTGTTCATCAGCAGCTGATGTATCAACTGTCGGTTCTGGGCTGATCTTTTTGGGTGCTGCTTCTTTTGGTACAGGCTTTTGACTACTCTCAGTAGATGTTTTTTCGGTTGCGATGATTGGCGGTGTTTCAGATACTTTTTTCACCACAGGCTTCGCTGGTTCTATAGGTGTCTCGACACGCTTCTTAGGCGGTGGCTCTGCTTTTGGCTTTTGTACAGGCTTAGGTTGCACTTCTTTTTTGACGGTGACCTTTTTGACCTGCTGCACAGGTTCTTTCGTTTCTACTTTCGCTACTGCATTATTAGCAGGTAACGTCACAAACTCTATTTCGACAGGCGTGATATCTTCTTTTGGCGCAGGCTGTGGTTTGGGCGTTTTGATCACCGCCAAGGCGACTGCGGTGAGTACATGCAGCCCTACTACTACGAGAAGAGATAGCAGTATCAATCTGGTTGGTGGTGTCTCTAAATCCGTTGAACTCATAACAGCCTAATGTTTATTATCCGAGGTGGAATGGCGTTGATAATAATGCAAACGATAATTATTATCAATAATAATTTATAATATTTTCTTTGCTTTGTGAACTCATTGCCTCTTATCTCTGACAGATGTCCTATAACTATTGAGCATTACTGCCATCTCGCCCGTATTTAGCTCGCTTTTTTAATAAGTCTTTTAGATAAATACTTATCGTCAATAAAAATCATTATCATTATTATTATTGATAATGAGTCTCAACTACTTTATCATAACGGCTGTTTGGTTTTTCCGTATCATGATCAAAAACTGATACCCATAAAAATATCCAAACCATAAAACGCTCAACCCAAAAGAATAAGGCTAGAGAGTAAAACTGACAGGCGCTCTATCGGCACCCCTTTGATATGAGCATTACTCTGCTCAGCTGCTCTCATCATTTTCTATTTTTATTGTGCTACCTGTGCAGTTGTCTTATTAACAGACTGCTTAAACATCCTGATATACCGAGTCCCTTATGTCTACTACCCCATTATCACACCGTCGTACTAATCCTATTTTTAAACGTCCATTATTGATGATGACAGCTCTAGTCACTGCTATCAGTGTGACAGGTTGTAGCTCGCCTGAGACTGACACCGCTGATGCTACAGCTACCAATCAAACGGCCAATGAGTCGTCAAACGTGGCCAATAACGATGCCGTCTCTGCTGAAAAAATCACGGTGAATACGGTTAAGGGTGATGTTGAATTGGCAATGAGTCCCTCACCGTTGGTGGTTTATGACATGACCTTGATGCAAGACTTGGCAGCACTAGATGTGGCTGTTGACGGTATGCCAGGCAGTTTGCTGTTAGACAATTTACACTCAAAAACGCAGCCTGAACCAAAAGCGGTCGGCACTGTGTTTGAGCCAGATCTTGAGGCATTGAATGCCATGCAACCACAAGCAATATTGGTGGGCTCACGCATGGCAGAAAAGTATAATGAGCTGTCAAACATCGCGCCGACGTTGGATATGTCTATCGACACGGCTAATATTTATGAGTCGAGTAAGCAGCGTTTGCATGATTTGGGTGCGTTGTTTGGCAAAAGCGATCAGGCCGCTAGATTGCAACAAAACATAGATACGCTTATTGACGAGACAAAGGGTGTCACTAAAGATAAAGGCACTGGTCTGGTCGTTATGGTTAATGGCAATAAAATGTCAGCATATGGCGATAAATCTCGTTACGGGTTTATCCATACGGTGCTAGATGTGCCAATGGCAGATAAGCAAATTGCCGATGCCCCTCATGGACAGCCGGTCTCTTTTGAATATATCCAAAAAGCCAACCCAGACTGGTTGTTTGTTATCGATCGCAGCGCCGCGATTGGTGAAGATGGTATCGGTGCCAAAGCCGTATTGGACAATCCGCTGGTCGCGCAAACCAACGCTTGGAGCAAGCAGCAAGTGGTTTATCTAAGCCCAGACTCTTACCTAGCGTTTGGTGGCTATTACCAATGGATGCAGGATCTCACAACGATTAAAGATGCTTTTGCTAACGCTAAATAACGTCGTTCTCTATACAAGCGATTATTGCACAAGTAGGTAATTATTACCGTTAACCTTGCTCATTTTTAAGCCAATAAAGATTATGTCGTTATTTTCACACCGTGCTCGTGCTAGGCTCAAACCTAACGCTTCTCTGCCAGTATCAAATTGGCAAGGAAGCGCTAGCCATACTTTAGGCTCGAAATATCGACGTGCTGCCATGCCACCGTGGTTAATCAACACCGCAAGCCTCATTATCATGGGGCTTTTGGTGTTATTGAGCTTATCTATTGGTGTGGCTGACTTTTCGTGGTCGGGTATCTTACAAAGTATCATTAGTCATAGTGCAAACTCTGATAGCTCGCTACTACTGGTCAGCCGTATCCCGCGCACCGTTGCGATTATTTTGACGGGCATTGCGATGGCAGTGGCGGGAATGATCATCCAAGTGGTGCTAAAAAACCGCTTTGTAGAGCCGTCCATGGTCGGTGCTACCCAAAGCGCCGCGCTCGGTTTGCTGGTAGTCAGTCTGCTATTTCCTGCCAGTGCGCTCATTGTGAAGATGAGCGTAGCGACCATCGCCGCTGTATTCGGCATGATGCTATTTATGCTATTGATTCACCGTATTCCGCCGACTGATTTTTTGATGGTTCCACTGATTGGTATTGTCTTCGGCGGCATTATCGAAGCAGTCACTACCTTTATCGCCTATCAAACCGAATCGCTACAGATGCTCAGCGTGTGGCAGTTTGGGGATTTCTCAGGCGTCTTGGCAGGTCGTTATGAGCTTTTGTGGCTCACGGGCGCGCTGTGTGTACTCGCCTATATCATCGCCGATAAGCTAACCATCGTTGGTTTGGGTGACAATATCGCCTTGAACTTAGGTATTAGTAAACGCCAAGTGACGTGGATTGGTGTGGGGATGGTGGCCATGATGAGTGCCGTTGTCGTCGTGACGGTCGGTATGATTCCTTTTATTGGCCTCGTCGTGCCAAACATTGTGAGCCGACTGATGGGAGATAAGTTGCGTCGTAGCTTGCCTGCAGTCGCGCTACTTGGTGCTTCGGCAGTATTGCTGTGCGATATTATCGGTCGCTCGATTCGCTATCCATTTGAAGTGCCTGTTGCCACCATATTTGGCGTGGTCGGTACAGTGCTGTTTTTATGGCTATTACTGCGCGCGCCAGCTGAGCAATAAGACTAAGCAGTAAAGCTGAATAATAAAACAGCAATCTTTAATCGATTAACCACTCACTTACCGTCGTTCATTTTTTGCCTTATTTAGCTAAGCTTGGCATCATAGGATTTATTTATGTTCTCATCAACTAAGCTTAGTGCCACAAAGGCTCGTTCTACGGAAACCAACACAGCGATAGATAACTCATCTGCAGCAGATGGTCAGTATTCAGCTGCTGCCCAAGGTCAGTTGGCAAAGCTTTGGGCATGGATAGCTGCGCATCCGAAATCCATTGCAGCTATTATTCTACTGATCTCGATGACCTTGTTTATGACACTCAATGTCAATGGCTATTGGGACTTTGCGCTACCGCTACGCGGCAAAAAACTGCTGGCACTGATGGTGGTTGGCTATGCGATTGGCGTGTCGACGTTATTGTTTCAAACGTTGACTCACAATCCAATTCTAACGCCCTCCCTACTCGGATTTGATTCGCTCTATATTTTGCTACAAAGCTTACTGGTTTTCTTTTTAGGGGCGATTAGTTTTACCAGTCTCGATCCTATTGCCAAGTTCACGCTAGAGATTGTCCTGATGTTTGGGGCATCTTTATTATTATTTAAGCTATTATTTTCTAAAAGCAGTCAGGATCTGACACGCTTGATATTGGTGGGCGTTATCTTTGGTGTGTTGTTCCGCAGTTTATCAGCACTCATTGCACGGCTGATTAACCCTGATGATTTTGTGGTCGTACAGTCCGCTAGCTACGCGCAGTTCAATACGGTCAATCCTCAGCTATTAGGCATTAGCCTATTTATCTGTATCATCACTGCGGTGTTTGTCTGGCGCTGGCGCTACCAATGCGATGTGCTGATGCTCGGACAAGCCCAAGCCATTAACCTTGGTATCCATTATCAACGTCTGGCATTTGGCCTATTAACTGTTATCGCAGTGCTAGTCGCCACAGCCACGGCACTGGTCGGTCCAGTGACTTTCTTTGGTCTATTGGTTTGTGCATTGACCAATCGTATCGCTCGACACATGTATCATACTGAGCGGCTGATATTGGTCAGTTTGGTCGCTATGATTTGCTTGGTGTTGGGTCAGACACTCTTTGAGCAAGTGCTAGATATGGCAGGCGTATTGTCCGTTGTGATAGAGCTCGCAGGTGGCCTCGTGTTCTTGGCATTGATATTTATGTCCCAGCGCCGTTCGTTATAACGACTTAGCCGACATTGTTTATTTGGCTGATGCTGTTGATAAAGAAAGCCCTAAGACTTTTTAAATAAGACGATTATGATTAAACTGAATAATATCTCTCACCATATTGGCAAACAAAAAATCTTGCATGACATTACGCTGTCTCTACCAACGGCGCAGGTCATTGCTTTGATTGGGCCTAACGGCGCTGGAAAATCGACGTTGTTTTCTGTCATGGCTCGCTTGCAACCGTTACAGGCTGGGCAAGTGAGCTTCGCTGTAGATAATGAGGAACGTGATATTGTCAGTTGTCAGGCGCGCACACTTGCCAAGACGGTCGCGATGCTCGGACAAGACAACCATGTACAAGGACGACTGCGCGTGCATGAGCTGCTGATGTTTGGTCGTTACCCTTATCATCAAGGACAACCAACCGCAGAAGATCAGCAAAAAGTACAGGAAATCCTCGAACGCTTTGAGCTTGAGCCACTTGCCGAGCGTTTCTTGTCAACGCTATCAGGTGGACAGCGTCAGCGCGTGCTGATTGCGATGATTGTCTGCCAAGATACGCCCTATCTATTGCTTGATGAGCCACTCAATAACCTAGATATGTATCATGCTGGTCGACTCATGCGTGAGCTACGTACGCTTAGCCACAGCCAGCAAAAAACCGTGGTGATCGTCCTACATGATATCAATCAAGCAGCACAATTTGCCGATACGGTCGTTACAATGAAAGCAGGAGAAGTGATGGCTGTTGGTCGCCCTGCTGATGTTATTACTCAAGAGACAATGAAAGATTTATACAATGTCGATGTGACTGTGCTCAATCATCAGGGTCGTCCTGTGATTGTTGATACGGTGTAAAACCCCACTTCTTCTTATGTAAAAAAGCTCAATATAATGCTAGTACATTGGTACTAGCACTATATTGAGCACATCAATTTTATGTTTTAATATCTATTTGAGCTTTTGCAACGCCTTTAAACGCTGCTGTCGGCCTTTCCACCATAGATACACACCTGTCCCTGATAGCACCGCAACTGCCAGTCCAATCATTGCCAAAAATGCTTGATACAGTCGATGGCTCCAACCTTGACCTACATGTCCCATATGCAGCGTTGACAGCCATTGGTCTACTTTATTACCAAAACCGCTTTGATAACCAAAACTAACACGCGCAACCTCTCCTGTGGCAGCATCAACCGTAATAGATGACGCGCCGCTGTGTGTACCAATATCTCTATCTGTTTTGAAACGCATTTGCCATTGCTCGTCCTCTGCAACCCAGCGGATACCCAATAACTGCTGTACAGCCGTGCCATTCTGCCGCGCCGCAATATCGGCTTGTGCACTCAGATAGGCAATGCTGTTGCTCTTATTGACTGCTTGAGCAATGGCATCCGCTGTATTGCGGCTATCGTTAACAGTCGTATTTGAGTTTATAGACTTATCTGCCCTACCCTGATTTTCTACTGTTTTATTCGGTTCAGGCTTGGTTGGCGGTCGCCCTCTTTCTTTTGGCGTCAGTCCGACCACTGCCTGCATCACAGGCTGATAAACGGGTTTTAGATTAAACCCAACGCTCGACCAAGCGATGACAAACAGCATCACCCATAGCCACAGACCAAAAGCATGATGCAAATCATAGTTAAGCTTAAAGGTATTGGTCTTAGTACGGATTTTCCATGCAGGTAGCCAGCGCTTAAACAGCGAGGCGCGTTTTTTGCTAGAGACTTGTTTTGACTGACTCGATTTGACTGCTCGAGGAAACGTTAAGTAAAAGCCAATAAAGCAATTAATCGTCCAAACTAGCGAGACAATGCCCAAGACCCATTTACCAATATCACCCAGCAATAAATCACGATGCAGCCAAAATACCTTCCACATGGTATTGTGCCATGCCCATGCCTCCTTATCACGCGTACCGATAATCGCGCCGGTATAAGGGTTGACATAAACCTCATTAAAAGCAGGCTCAGGCGTGGTAGGCTTGCCGCCGCGCCATCTATCTACCGAAAACACCGCTGACTTGCCCGCCTCAATGGTCGTCGGCAAACTTGAAAAACCATATTGCGGATAGGTACGGATCACACTATCATGCAGCGCAGCGACAGACTGTATCGGCGTGTTTTGTGCCTCGACACGCGCCAGTTTATGGTTAAACAAGTCATCTAACTCATGATGAAAAGCGAGCAGCGCCCCTGTCAAACCTGCAAGCAATAAAAAGCCTGCCACCACAAGACCCGTATAGCGATGAATCCACAAGCAGGCTTGACGAGGATTGAATGTAATCATTGGTCTTGGTTCTTTATTATATGTTGTTTGGGTAGGTATTTATCCGTTAGCACGTCATTGCTGCTATAGCCAATCCAAAAGCCAGTAGGCAATAAAAAGCCAGCTCCCATGTACAGACAGCTGACTCTATAAGTACGATTAGACTCAAACCAGATAAGCTATATTAGAACTGATACGTTAAAGACGTTTTGATATTACGTCCCATCTCAAAATCAGTATAGGCATCATCGATAGAGTTGCGAGATGCATGACTTGCATAAGTCTCATCAAAGATATTGTAGACACCTAGCGTGGCCTTTAGACCTTCGATTTGAGTTGGTGCATAAGTCATAAAGATATCATGCACGTCATAGCCTGGTTTTTCGTTGTCATCACCGGCGGTATTTGGTGTCACATCGGCGACATAAGTACTGCGCCAGCCAAGCTCGGTGGTGCTGGTTGGAGCGTAACCAAGATTGACCATGTACTTGTCACCAGACTCTGAGCCACTGCCGCTGACAGAAGAGATATTGTAACCCGTATCTTCGCCTTTGCTACGTGCACGAGCATAGCTTAGACCCATGTTGAAATTATCTGCGCGATAATCAGCTGATAACTCTACGCCTTTGATCTTAAAATCTTCGTCATTGTTGATGACACCTTGGCAGGCTTCAGGGGCAGCACTTGTACCTAGTTGCCCAGTGGTACAATTCATACCAGTTCTACTGCCACCTGCACGTACGAACTCAATATAGTTTTCGATATTGGTTTCAAAGTACTTAGCGCTCAGTTTTAAAGAGTCATCAGCCATGGTCAAACCACGCAGCGTTGTCGCAATACCGATTTCTGCATTGTCACCTTCTTCTGCTTTTAGGTCATTGTTCACATAGGTATCAACACCGTCGGAATTAAAGATCGTTTGGCTAAGATCTGGGCCATTAAATAACTGCGTATAGCTCGCAAATAGCTGGGTACGCGGTGCAATCTCATAGCTGGCGGCCAATGCGCCAACGACATTGTCGTAAGTCTTGCCAGCCGATACGTACTCTGGAGATTCATAACGGTCATAACGGACGCCTGGCGTTAAACTAAGCTTACCCATTTGCCATTGGTCTTCTAGATAGACTGAGGTATTGGTTGCCTCATCAGTGCTCGCTTTGCCAAAATCACGTGTCATCTCAGATTCTTTTTTGTAATGCTCAACCCCAGCGATTAACTTATGAGTCCCTGGCAAACCATTGATAATATTGCTATCAACGATACTGGTGTTCTGTATTTTGCCGCCTGTGGTTTTGACTTCCGCATCAAACTCAAACCCAGGTACGCCATCAGAGTTACGCAAAATCTGCGTGCTGGTCTGATATACATTGGCGTCTACATTGACCAACTGGTTGGCAGGACTGTATGCGTAGTCAAGCGCATAGGTATCGCGTTTGACTTCCTGCGGGATGATTGGGTTCCAGCCACCAGCAGGAAAATCTGGACGTAATGGGAACTTACCTTTGTTTTCGGTACGGCTAAAGCTAGCGCCTACATGATGATCACTACCGACATACGCACCCGCTTTTAATAAGATGTTTTCGCCTTCGCTATCTTCCGTTTGGATTTTACGGCCTTTACCATCTTCACCAGCATTAGCATCACGTTTGCCATAATAAGCCAGTAAATCAACATTTTCTGTTGGCGCACCATATACAGTAGCTGAGGTTAGCAGTTCATCATTGTTGCTGCCGTAGCCTGCATGCAGCTTAGCACCTACTTTTTGACCAGGCTTAAGTAAATCTGCCGCGTCGACTGTCTCAAAAGCAACCGCACCGCCGATAGCATCATTACCGAGCGTCACTGAGTTATTGCCCACTGACACCTCTGCTTGTTTTAGCAGATCTGGATCAATCGTGACATCACCCATATGGTAGAACAACGCGCCTTCTTGACGTGCGCCATCAATCGTTACTTTTAGATTGGTATCATCAAGACCACGTACACGAATACGTTGGTTGACTGATGAGGTACCGCCTACGCTTACCCCCGGTACGACGTCCAGAAAATCGCTCAGATGGCTTGCTTGAGCTGCTGGCGTATAGTCATCTATATAGACAGAGTCTTCTTGTACACTATCGCGGACAGAGCTATTTGCTGTCACGGTAATCGTTTGCAACGTCGTATTTGGCATATCTGCTGCCGTTGCAGCACTGGCAGCTTGTGCACACAATGCCGCTGCTACACCCATAGATAGCACAGTCAATCTGCTAGATAACTTTACTTCGCGCATAACACATCTACTCACTTTATTTACTGTCAAAAATTAGAATTATTTTTAAAACCTATCATCGAATAGTCCTGAAAATAACGCCTATCAGAAGATTCATTACCTTAAAAACACTCAATCATGTCGTGCAAATAACACTATTAATACTAATGATAATGATTAGCGTTTAAATAATGAGAGGCATAATAACTAAGTATTAACAATTTGGCAATAATTAATATCATACATTCTCAATTCTAGTACTTAGTACGCCAGGTGGACGTAGCAATACAACGCAGCAACGCTTGGTACTAACTATAAATATGCTATCGAATATGATGCTGGCCACGAGTTGAATCTATATAAACAAAGCTTAAAAATCATCACTTCTATCATCACGTCTATAGCAGCCTGCTATTAACTTAGCTCATCACTTGTATTTCTTGTACTACTGTACTAGAATGCTGATACAAGCCAAAAATATCATGGTTATCCTGGCTATTTTTGATTAAGACGACTGATTATAAGACGATAAATTATGAGTACCGACCCTTATCACAGCTTACTGAGTCATCTGGCAAACTGTACTGATAGCACAGAGATTGAAAAGCTACTCAGTGCCCTGCTGACAGATAAAGAGCAGCATGATATTGCTAACCGCATTCGTATCTTTGACTTGCTTGATCGAGGTATCACGCAGCGTGACATCTCTGAGCAACTAGGCGTTGGTATTGCTACTGTCTCTCGCGGTGCTAGAGCCATGCACAGCCATGATGTGAGTGCATTACTTGCGACTCATAGAGAACGGTCTTAAACCACCGATCCCAATACCGTTTACCCTTTTCCTCATTACTTTATTAATTGTTGATTGACACATATTTGAACCATTTTGGACTTTATTATGACTGCTAGTACGCCCATACATACCCAACCTGCACCTATCGATATCCCGAGCAAACCACAACGTATCAAGCTCACGCAAGATATCGATTTTTTTGCATTATTCAAACGTATTGAGAGCGCTTTTGACACCTGTTATTTGCTCGAATCATTGGGTGAAGAAAGCCACATCTCACGCCACCATGCCATCGGCTTTGATCCTGTGACCACCATCGCTGCTATTGACCGTAATACGCTCGCTATCACGGACAATAAAACGGCTGAAACGACTCGTTATCAAACTGAAAATCCTTATCAATTGCTCCGCGCCATCACGCCGCAACACGTCATCGCGCGCGATCAAAGTGGTGGTCTCGTTGGCTACTTGGGTTATGACTGCGTCAATTTTTTTGAGCCAAGCCTGACGGCCAAAGCCAGTGACGACTTTGAGCCGTTCAAATTCGGTGTCTATTTAGATGGATTGACGCTCGATAAAATGACGGGTGAGATTTTCTACTTTTATTATCCAACCGCTCAACAGAATAATCGTATTGAGCAAATCAAAGCCCTACTTGATGAGCCAGTTCCCAGCTACGAAGCGCCCACCGTTGAATTTTTGGGCGATGGTATGAGTCAAGAGGAGCATGCCAAGGTAGTGATGCAGGTCAAAGAAGACATCATCTCTGGTCGTATCTTTCAGTGTGAGGTTGGCTTTAAGTCCAAATATCGCATTACTGGCGACAAGATGCCGATTTATGAAAAACTACGCGCGGTGAATCCTTCACCGCACATGTATTTTATGAAATTTGCTCAGCAGTGCATCATTGGCGCTTCCCCTGAGCTACTGTTTCGCTTGCGTCAAGGCGAGATGGAAACTTACCCACTCGCAGGTACTGCCAAGCGTGGCGTCGATGTAGCAGAAGATCGCAAACTTGCTCGCGCCCTACTCAACGATGATAAAGAAATTGCCGAGCACAATATGTTAGTCGACTTGCATCGTAATGATATTGGCCGCGTGGCGCGATTTGGCACGGTAAAAGTGCGTAGTTTGATGGACATCAAGCGCTTCTCGCACGTACAGCATATTTCCTCTGAGATCGTCGGCATCCTGCACCCTGACGAAGATATGTTCAGTGCCCTTGCCAGCAACTTCCCCGCTGGTACGTTATCAGGCGCTCCTAAGGTAGAGGCTATTAAGGTGATTAACGAGCTTGAACCAGATGGTCGCGGCGCGTATGGCGGCGCGCTGGGTTCATTTAACTTCAATGGTGATTGCATCTTTGCCATTCCAATTCGTAGCCTGTTTATTAGCGGCGAGTCAGCCTACGCGCAGACGTGCGGCGGCAACGTCTATGACTCAAACCCAGCGGATGAGTATTTGGAGATTCAGCGCAAACTATCAGCAATGAAAGTGGTGCTCGACAGCTTTATGACAGCATAATTCATACTAAGCATCATCGCCAGCTGACACTATTTTACCCAGTTATATTTTTACAAAAGAGTTTATACACCATGAATGTTTTAATTATCGATAACTACGACTCGTTTACCTTCAATCTGTACCAATATGTGGGCGAGATTCTGCAAACCTTGAGCGATGATAAAGAAACCAGCGTTACCGTGAAGCGCAATAATGAGATTACCCTCGCAGAGGTAGAAGCAATGAATCTGGATAGAATCATCATTTCACCTGGCCCTGGCTCCCCTGATGATCCTGCCTATTTTGGTATATGTAGCGAGGTCATCGAGAAACTGGGCAAAACTGTGCCACTACTCGGCGTGTGCCTCGGTATGCAAGGTATCGCGCATGTGTTCGGCGGCGATGTGATACGCGCTAGTGTGCCGATGCATGGCAAGGTCTCATCGATTCGCCATGATGGTAAGGGTATCTATCAGGGCTTGCCGCAAGCGCTTGAGATCATGCGCTATCACTCACTTGTGGTGAAAGCCGATACCATCCCAAGCTGCCTAACGATCACCTCAGTTGTCGCCAATGACGAGCGAGCGACATCAAGCTTTGATGAAGCTGCGCTGACGGGCGATGAGATTATGGGACTAAAGCACAAAGAATACCCAATCCAAGGCGTGCAATTTCACCCTGAGTCCTTTGCCACTGAAGGTGCTAAGCGGTTGCTGAGTAACTTTTTACTGCAGGTGTAAATGCTACTATCCAGCCACGTCTTCCATTTTAAATAATAGTCGATTGAATTTAGACCACGCCCTAGTAGCAGTTTATAATCTTTTAATGATAGACTAAAAGAACAAACAAAAGACAGCCCTTGAACCGGTTGTCTTTTCTTATTGCAATATGGCTTGGTGCTTTTACATCACAGGCGCTCTGGCAATAGCCCAATGTCATTTAGATCGTAAGAAGAAACCACTATGGCAAATATCGACAGTACAGCGGCGATACACTCGCATCAGTCATGGATAGGCATTGTCCAAATCATTACCGCGGCAACCTGCTGGGGGACGCTTGGAATATTCTCAACCTACCTCAATCAAATGGGCTTTAGTGGTTGGCAAGTCACGATATTACGCATCGTGACAGCGGCAGTGATTGTGCTAGCCATGTTACCGACCCTATGGCCACAGCTGATCAAACTACGACCCAAGCAGTGGTTTGGCTTGGCACTTCAGTCCTTGATTGGTGTACTGGGGATGTCCGTCTGCTATTTTTTTGCTGTCAGTTATGTTGGCGCGGGCCCTGCGGTGGCTTTGCTGTATACCGCGCCTGTGTTTAGCCTGCTATTCTCAAAGTTTTTGCTCAGTGAGTCCGTCACGCGAAAATCTATCGCGCTGGCATTCATGGCGGTTTTTGGGGTTGGGTTGACGATGCTGGGTGAGCAAGCAGAGGTCAATTGGGGTGTTTTGCTCGGGTTGGCAGCAGGGATGTGCTACTCCTTATACGGCGTGCTCGGTAAGCGCGCGATGCATGACGCGCATCCAGCTCCTTTGGTGTTTTTTACCTCTGTGATCATCAGCGCGGGCGGGCTGCTACTACTACCCGAAACGTATCACACCTATGAGCAGCTAATGTCGTTACCACTACTGACTTGGGGCTATGTGTTAGGGCTGTCGCTCTTGGGTACTGTCGTGCCCTTTGGCCTGTATATGAAAGCGCTGGAGAAATTGCCTGCCTCGCGTGCATCTGTGTTTACGATTTTTGAGCCGTTGACGGCGATTGCGCTGGCAATGATACTGCTACATCAAGCTCTGTCTTGGATTCAATATCTGGGCGTGACACTGATTTTGCTGGCGGCGTTGTTAAATGCAGTGGTTAATGGCACGACCACGCGCGTCCCTCGCTGGCTTAAAAGACGGCAAACGGTCTAGCCTTGTTATTTGGTTGTCTGGTAGGGCGCGATAACTAAATCTAGATTAAAAAAACGACGCAATAGATAAACTTTATTAAAAGGTATTTTTCTCGCTTGCTGTATCTCCGCTGACAGAGGCTACGTAAAATTTACCCCAAACCGTCAAACTCAAATTATACACACAAAAAAAGCCCTCAATGGGCTTCTTTCCAACTAAACATATTGCAACGATATAAATCGCTTACTGCTCGATACGCTGCAAAAATGCCTGCGTCCGCGGATGCGTTGAGTCTTCAAACAGCTGCTTAGCGCTGCCCTCTTCGACAACGACACCGTCTTCGATCAAGACCACGTGATCTGCCACATCACGGGCAAAGTTGATTTCGTGAGTGACCACCACCATCGTCCAGCCTTCTGACGCCAACTGCTTCATCGTCTCAAGCACATCTTGTACCAGCTCTGGATCTAGTGCAGACGTTGGCTCATCAAACAATAGCAGATCAGGCTCAATCGCCAGCGCACGGGCGATGCCAATACGCTGCTGCTGACCACCCGATAGCTTGAACGGGTACAGCTCAGCTTTGTCCGCCAGTCCGACTTTTTCAAGCAATACCAGCGCGTCTTTACGCATCTCAGCCTTGTTTTTACCTTGTACCACTATCGGACCGAGCATGAGATTTTCGATCGCAGTCTTGTGCGGAAACAAATTATAAGACTGAAATACCATACCTGATTTGCGCTGCAAAGCGAGCAGCGTTTTTTTGCTTGGCTTAGTTGCAAAGTCAACTTTTAAGCTGTCATCATCAAATGC
>MDSV01168438.1_pt1 | contig 18853 bp, 18 predicted proteins | sample 810851 | NCBI WGS metagenome assembly MDSV01 (sample SAMN05326640, study PRJNA326480) | marine metagenome | isolation source: seawater | place: Atlantic Ocean: North East | collected 2012 | reverse complement strand
TCCTTTATCATAAAATCAAAATATTTTTCTACATCTTCTCTTTTAGATAAACTAATACCTCCGATTAAACCAAACGAATTCCCCTTTGTCACAATATTAATACAATTTTTTTTAAAACAATCTAATTCAACAAATGATTCTACTTCTGAACTTACATTTTTAACTACCGCTATTGGTGCGTAAGATTTCTTTATTTTATGCTCGCTAAATTTTTCAATTTCACCACCTAGACAAATAGCCATATTTTTTGCTTTGAAAGTTTTTTCTGAACATTTTGCGATTACAAAATTATCTGAATTTTTTACTTCTAAAAGTTCATTGTTAGTAAAAATTTCTAAACCATTTTTACTAGCTGTAGCAATCATATCTCTTAATAAAAATCTTGAATTTGTTGTAAAATCTGTAGTTTGAACCTTAAAAAATTTTTTATTACTTTTCATTGTTTTAAATAAGTTTTTAACAATTGGTAAATAATATTCCGATGTGACACTTTCTAAGATTCCAGCACGCCGTCGCAACCAATCATGCTTCTTAATTCCATCGATCAGGGCAATTGATCTGGCTACAGCATATAGCCATGGTATTATTAATTTTCTATTTTTTAATCTGTACTTAAAATTAATATAATTTTTATTAAACCATCCTTTATTATTATCAATAATTTCTAAACCTCTATTGCTAGGCTTTAAATTCATTTGAGGAAATGATGAATAAAACTCTAAAAGATCATCAAGTGAACCTAAAATATACTTAAGAGTTTTCATATCATCGCCAAGAAGAGTGTATAATGATCCGGTATGAAACCATTCGTGAAATTCTCGTGTAGTTGCTGATGCAAGTTTATTTTTTTTCTCTATCAGAGCTACAGAATGCCCTTCTCTAGTCAAGATTTCTGATAAAGAAATTCCTGCTATACCTCCCCCTACAATTACCCAATCAAAAGTTTTCATTATTTATTTTATTTCATTGAATGAATGGTTTTGGTAAGTCCATTTTCCAACTTTGTAAAATTGTTCTTTTTTAAATTTAAATATTTAAATATTTTTTTATAAGTTCCTGAAGATTTTTTTGGATCATATTTATCAAGTTTATGTCTTATTATTTTTGGATTAGTACCAATTTTTTTTTTTATTATCTTATATAAATAATCTATTTTTATAGATTTCCCTGTTCCAACATTAAATACTTGATAATTTTTATATTTTTGAATTTTTTTCATTGACATCAACATTATATCAATAACATCATCGACATAAATAAAATCTCTAGTTTGATATCCTCCATTAATAGTTATTGGTAATTTTTTTAACATTCTATTTATAAATATTGGAATAACGGCTGAATATGGACTATTAAATCTTTGGCCCGGACCATACACATTAAATAATCTTAAACCAACAGAAGAAATTTTAAAAAGATTAAATAAAATTTTAGCATAATTTTCGATTGTTAATTTGTCTTGCGCATACGGTGAGGTTATTGAAAATTTATTTTTTTGGTCATTACCTTTTGCTAAATTTCCATATACAGCAGAAGATGAAGCATAAACAATGGGTACTGAATATTTTTTCGCAAATTCAAATACTTTGAGTGAGCTTTGAAGATTATTTGAGCTACTCTCATAAAAATTTGAGATAGATAAGGGAACTGAGGACTGGGCTGATAAATGAAAAATACCTTTCAGCTTATTAAGTTGCAATTTTTTTATATCTTGTATTCTTTTTCTTATTACTTTCTTTCTCAATGCTTTTGGTAAGTTAATTACACTACCTTCAGAAAGATCGTCCACTAAAATTAATTCATAATCTTTATAAATTTTTTTTACTAAATTTGAACCAATAAAACCAGCAGACCCTGTTATTAGATATTTTCCTTTTTTCATAAATTTATAAGACTAGTTTTAAAATTTTTTCAATTAAGAATTTTTAAATTTAATAATGTCAGAAATTTGTTTTATCATACTCTTTTTAGTCGGAAGTGTATTTTTTTCCATTTTTTTTTGTATTTCTTTATAATTATCTATTATATATTTTGTTGTTTTTGAAAATGAATCTATATTTCTTTTACAAACAAATATTCCTTCCTTTCCTCTTACTATATAATCAATATCCTCAAATATAATAACAGGTCTTTTACGAGATAAAGATTCATCAACGACATATGGTGTAGCTTCCGTATAAGAAGGTAACACAGTAATGTTATGTTTATCATAAACATCGATTAGAGACTGCGGGTCTGCTACATAACCTAAAAGTTTTATTTTTTTATTAGTAATATTATTATTTTCAGAATTTCCAACTATTGAAAATTCTGCTTCTAATTTTATTTCATTAAACATCTTTATAAAATCAAAAATTCCTTTTTCACGACTCATTCTTCCAACATATAAAAATCTAATTTTATCTAATAAAACTTCCTTATAATTTGAGAGCCACATTTCATCTAATCTAGATATATAAACAAGATTAGATTTATTTTTATTAAACAATCTTTCATGACAAACTATTACCTCGCTCTTTGAGGTAACTATTTTATACATTAAATGGTAAATCCAAACTGCCCAATTTCCCAAAATATATTTATACTCTTCATGGCCGCTGCTAAATAAATAAATGAATGTCCTTTTTCTAAATAAAAATAAAAGTAGAAAGGAAAAAAAGGTATAGGGAGTTATAGATATTAACAAATAACTTGTGTTTGGAATTTTTAAGGTTTTATAAACATTATAGATAAATTTTAATATATTTGATCCTGTTTTAATATTATTTAAATTAATTTTTTGATCTTTTTTCGTACTTGAACTTCTGACTATATATTGAACCCTATAATAATCATTAAGTCCCTCCGGTAGAATTTTTAGATCAAGATTATCACAGAAAAAATCACCATTTTCATTAAAAACTTTTTCATTATTAATTATTATTAAGTCTTTCATTTATTTTTTTCATAAATTTTTTTATAAGAAAATAGATATACGATAAATAATAAAACTGAATAATACTTGCAAAACATTCCATCTTCCATCTTAAAGTATACTGGTATGATAAAAATTAAATAAATTAAATTTATAATTAGAGCAACATAATAATTGCTTATGATTTTATTATTATTTTTTTCGTATAATTTTTTAAAAACCAGCATGTGCAAATGTTTTTTATCTGGGAAAAGTGGGGATTTTTTTTCAATTACAATTTTTCTTATGAAAGAAAAAAACACTTCAAAAAAGAGATAAAATAATAAAATACAAAAATAAAAAGGTGATATGGAAGGATTTGCAATACTAGTTTTTATAGTAGATACAGCTATAAAAGTTCCCAAAAGATATGAACCACTATCACCTAGAAATATAGTTGCCTTTGGGAAATTATATTTAAGAAATATTATTAAAATTAATACTACAAATAATATAAAAAATGCCAAATCATAATTTCCACTAACATAATTAATAAAAAATAAGCTTATTGAAATAATCAAAGCATGAATGGTTAGTAAACCATTATATCCATCTATTAAATTGCTACCATTGATAATAAATAAAAAACATAAACAGGTAAAAAAGAGTGTAAAAATATCAATTTCTAAAAATCTATTTAGAAATTCAATACCTGTTTTTTGAATATAAAATTTATTTAATATTATTAAAGCTATCAAAAAGAAAAACATTAAGATTAGTCTTAATTTTGGCCTAAGATTCAGTTTTAAATCATCTGATAAACCTAGAACGAAAAATAAAGTACAAAATGATAAATACTCATAATAAATTATTTTTTGTGATAAAGAAAAATAGGAAAATAAAATTAAAAAAGAAATAAATATCCCTATGCCTCCTGTGGTAGAAACAGGAAATTGATGGAAAGCTTGCGGTTTATTAAATTCATCATCTATTAATAATTTTGAATTATATTTATTTAATATAAAAGGAAAATACTTATAAAAAAGTATGTTAAATGTAGCTAAAAAAAAAATTAAAATTATGCTATTTAAATCCATATTTTTTTATTGAATTTAGAGAAATAAAAAACAGTGATAATAAATTTTTAAAAAAACTCATTTTGTTATAATTTTTATTTATATACCATATCCAATAAAGATTTTTCATTTTATTACTTTGGAGTGAATCACCTCTTATTCTATATCTCATTAGGTTTTTTGATAAGCAATAAGCATATTTTACCTTTTTTAGGATCTGACATTTGAAAAAATAATCTTCGCAAATTTCTGTATTACTAAACTTGCTATTTCCAATAGCTGATCTTTTTATAATCATCGTACTTGTTGCTATTGAAGTATTTTTAATAAAAGTATTATAACTAAAATATTTTAGAGGTCTAACCACCTGAAGAAAATTTAAATCAGAATTATCGGAAAAATTATTAGATTTTTTAAATGGTTGGTAGTTTGTATAGGAAAAACTATATTTATTTTTTAACATAAAATTTAATTGCTGAGAAAGTTTGTCTTCTTCCCAAATATCATCGGAATCTATAAATGCAATATATTCTGATTTGGAATTTCTTAATGCTAAATTTCTAGAAAAACCAGCTTTCTTATTTTTTTTTAATTTTATTATTTTTATATTTTTATATTTATTATACTTTTCAAGAATTTTCTGCGTGGCAAAATTTGAATTAGCATCAATAATTATAAGTTTCCAATTTTTAAAAGTTTGATTAATTACAGATTGAATTGTTTCTTCTAAATACGCTTCCGAATTATAATTCGGTAAAACTATATCAACTTTTAAATCAGTTAAATTAAATGACATTATAAATAATATACTTTGTTAAGAAATTTCTCTTTTCCAAATATTGTACAACTTTTTAAGATCAAAATTTTTATAGTGAAATATATTTTGAAACTTCATTTTATAAAAATCATCAATAATAAATGATTCAAAAGAATTCATTAATTTTTCATATTCAAACTTATTTCTTATAAATTTACCTCTATCAAAATTAATCATTACATTATTTAAAAAACTATTATTATTCCTGATTGGATCAACTGATAAAAAATATGCTCCGGAAAAATTATTTTCAATAAAATTATTTATCAATTCAACTGTTTTGTCATCAAGATGATGTATCGCGCCATTTATAAAAATAAAATTTGGTTTAAATTCTATTAAATTGTTTATATTGTTTTTATCATTAAGATCTAAATGTCTAAAATTAAAATTTTTCCATCTGTTTTTGCATTGTTTTAAATATTTTTCATTATTATCTACCCCAAGATAATCAATTACAAATTCATTTATATATTCTAAAACATAGCTGTCACCACAGCAAATGTCTAACATTCTTACATTTTTAAAATTTTCCTGCTTAAAAATAAATTTAAAAAAATCATATTCGCTATACTTGGATCTTACTGTTTTTTGATAAAATCTATAAAGGCTTGGATTTTTTAATAAAAAGTTTATCATATGAAATTACTTAGATTAATTTATATTATGATTAAATCTTTATCAATAATATTCCCTGTTTTTAATGAAGAATTAAGATTAAATTCAAGTTTTAATCATATAAAAAATTTCTTGAAAAAAGTAAAAAAATTAAAAACTGAAATTATTTTTGTTGATGATGGAAGTGGTGACAATTCTTATAATTTGATTAATAAATTTATCAAAAATTATAAATCAAAAAATATAATTAAATTAAAAGTTATAAGATCTAGAAAAAATTTAGGAAAAGGCGGTGCATTAAAATTGGGGGTGAAACTGGCTCGTCACCAGTGGATTTTGACATCTGATATTGATATGTCAGTTTCACTTTTTCAATTTTCCAAATGGTTAAAACGTAAATTTATAAAAAATAAATATTCTGTTTATTTTGGCTCTCGTTCACATAAAAAATCAAATGTTCAGAGAGATTTTTTGAGAAAAACTCTTGGAGATATTGGCAGTTTATTAATTGCAATAATTTTAGGTATAAAAATAAAAGATACTCAGTGTGGATATAAATTATATAAAAGAAAGGAAGCTAAATTAGCATTTTCAAAGTTAAAAAATAATGGCTGGGATCATGACATAGAGCTTATTTTGATTTTAAAATCCAAAAATGTATTAATAAAAGAGCTTCCTGTAAAATGGGTTCATAAAAATAATAGTAAAGTGAATGTTCTTTTAGACCCTATTAAAATGTTATTAGGAATTTTAATCATGAAATTTAGAAATTATTAAAAGCATGTATACTTTATAATTAATTTAATAATTTATAATAATAAATATTTGAACCTAACAAAAAGAAAGATAAATAAAAAAATAAAATTATAACGTTTTTATAATTAATAATTAATTTAGAATTAAAAAATGTAAATATAAGCAATAATATTAATGGATCAAAATATTCTTGCATCAAAGGTCGTGTAAAAATTGAAAGCACTAAAAAATATAGAAAAATAAGCATATTCTTAAAATTTTTATCAATAAATAAAATTATAAATATCCAAGAAATAAAAAATGAGAAATAAATGAATATTTCTCTTAGAAAAAGATTATTGGTAAATAAAATAAAAGAAATTTTATGGACAATTCCTTTTCCTGTACCATCCTCAATGCTTAAAGGGTCCTGTCCAAAAAAAATAGACAAACCTAAGAAATAAAAAATATAAATTAAAGATGGTAAAATAAAATAATAGTTAATTTTTTCTAAAAAAAAATTTTTTACTAAATAAAAAAAACTTTTACCTCTAAATAATAAAAAAGGGAAAAAATAAAAAGCAATAATTGTACATGTATACCCTATGTGCTCAAAATAAAATTGGTTTGTTAAATTTCTAGTAAGCGTAATCTTTGGAAATAATCCTCCCCATAGAGTTATTAAATAAATATATGGCAAGGATAAAATTAAATAAAAAAATATAGAAATTAATTTAAATCTTTTTTTTCTATTTGAATTAATAATTGCTAAAAAAGCGATAAGTGGAATAATAATTAATTTTTGGTCAAAATATATACATAAAGAACTAAAAAAAGTAGTTAAAAATATTTGGATATAAATTTTAAAATTATATTCATTTTTATTTTCTAAAAAATAGTTTAAAAATAAAAAAGTAAATAACAAACAAATAAAAGCATAATTTTCTTCTAGCCCCCAAAAAGCACTGGTTCTAAAGTATGGGCTTAAAAAAATAGTAGATGTTATTAAAACTAATAATAAATTATCTTCAGACTTAAATTTTTTTTTTAAACAAAAATAAAATAGAATTGGTGCAATAAAAGAAATAAGAAATACGCTTCTTCTATATTCAATCTCATTTTCAACAAAAGGATTTAACGCTGCATGGAGTATATATAATAAAGGCGTTCTATTGGTTAATAGATTTTCATTATTGATTGCAGTATGTAAATCATTGTTAATAAATAATTGCAAATTTGGCCACAAAAATATCCAATCTCCTAGATAAGCACCTCCACCTGCAGAATTTTCATCAAGATAAAATCCAAAAAAAAAGGAAGACAAAGATAAAAAAATTAATATAAGTGAAAAAGATTTATAATTATTTTTTATTTCCATATTATATAAGTAAAAGTTTGTTTATAACCCTATTAATATATATTACTATATGAAAAATTCGACTGGAAAGTTATGCTTCGAGATAAATTATTCTATTACTTGGCAAATTTTACTTTGCAACACAGTTTTGAAAAAGAAATATTTAGGTTAATAAAAAATAAAAAAAAAATAATTGTATTTGACGTAGGTTGTTATAGAGGTGTTTTTACTAAATCAATTTTAAATTTAATTGGTGAAAAAAAAAATAAATTTTATCTTTTTGATATTAATAAAAAAGTAAAAGAATATATAAGAAATTTATTAAATTTAAAAAATATTTATTTTAATGAAGTTGCCTTATCAAATAAAAATGGAACAGCAAATTATAATTATAATAATTTTTTTGAATCTGCAGGATCCTCTATTTCAAATATTGTAAAAAATGATGAGAAGTGGAATTTCTCCCGAAAATTAATATTTAAATTATTATTTCTTAAAGCCAAAAATTTTTCTAAATATAAGGTTTCTACAATAACTTTAGACAATTTTATAAAAAAAAAAAATATTAAATCAATAGATATTTTGAAAATAGATGTTGAAGGATCTGAATACGATTTGCTAGTAGGTGCAAAAAACACATTAAAAAAAAATAAAATTAATTTAATTTTAATCGAAATTATTGAGAAAAAAAATAAATATGCTAAAAAAGAGAAAAAAATTCTAAATCTTCTTAAAAAAAGAAATTTTGATCTTGTAAAAAAAACAAATATAAATTCTATCTCTTTATTTAGTAATATTAGGGGCGGTGATTATTTACTTATCAATAGTAAATATTTAAACAACGAACTTTAATTTTTGTACTTGTTGAAAATATATATTAAATAAACTAATAGTTAATAAATGAATCTACTTAAAATAATAAAAAATAATTTATTTATACAAAATATAGTAGGAAGCATAGTCTCGCTAATTCCTGCTTATTTAGAATTTACTGTGGCCAAATATCAGGCAATCAAAAAAGCTATGTATATAACTGCACACGACGAAACTTTAGGATGTTACTTGGAGTTTGGTGTATTTACTGGTAGCTCTTTTAATTTTGCTATGAAAGTTAATAAAAGAATAGAAAAAATATTTGGAAAAGCAGATTGTGAATTTATTGGTTTTGATTCCTTTAAGGGTTTTGGAAAAATTGAAAAAGAAGATGAAAACCCAAAATTTAAAGACCATACTTTTTCTGTAAATGAAGAAAAAGTTTTAAAAAATATAAACAATTGTGCAAAAGGACAAAAAATGAGAATCATAAAAGGTTTTTATGAAGACACCTTAAAAAATAAAACAACTGAAGATTTAAATATTGGTAAAGCTCGAGTTGTAATGATTGATTGTGATTTAAAACAGTCCGCTAAATTAGCTCTAGAATTTATTAGACCAGCAATTCAAGAGGGAACGATAATATTATTTGATGATTTCGTTTTTTTTAAAGGAAATGAAAACAAGGGAGAATTTGGTGCTTTCAGCGATTTTAGAAAAAAATACCCACATATATTGTTCAGAAAAGTTTTTGATTACGGATATGGAAGCAGAGCTTTCATTGCGCACAAGATAAACTAGTTTTTTATTATTCTTTTATATAAATAATTAATAAAATGTGATGCTAGCATGATTTGAATAGGAAGAGTTATAAGCTTGTATCTAGGAAGTATGAAGAAAAAGGAAAATATTAATAAATTGAATATTAAATAAATTAAAAGAATATTTGACTCAAAACTTCTTTTTTTTAATGAAATTATAAAGCCTGGAAAAGAAATTACCCCCAAAAATAAGGCGGGTAAAAAATGAAAAATGTTATAATAATCTGGATAATTAGACTTAAAATTTACAAAATAGTAAGAAAATAATTTTTTAAAGAAAAGATTTGTATATTTAAAAGGATCATTAATTAAATTTCTTTTAGCCTCTTCCAAGAAAATATTATCTCTGTTTATTTCATAATATTTGTCTTTTTTAACATTATCCATTTTTAATTTAAGTTGTGCAAACTCATCTTTTGAAAAATTTTCATAACCTTCTACTGATGACAATTGATTGTTTCCTTTCCATAAATTAAATCCTAATGATTTAACAATAACAACTTCATTAAAAATCAGATAATTTCTAACAATATATGGAGATATAATTAATAAGACTATTATAACTATTTTAACAAAATTAATTAATTTTATTTTTTTATTTAATAATATAAAAAAAAGAATTATTAAGAAGATTAAAATAAACTCTCCCCTAGTTAAAATTAATAGCCCTGAAACTGTTGAGAATAAAATAATATTTCCATTTTTATTTTTTTTTATAATTAAAAAAAGCAAATATAAGAAAAGAATAGAAAAAAATACCTGTAAATTTATTGATGATATTTGTCCACAGACATAAATGTTTATTGGAAATATAGAGAAAAAAAACGAGTTGATTCCTGATATTTTTTTCGAAAAAAAATTTTTATTTAACAAATAAAATAAGTAAACTGAAATTGTCGAAAATATAATTTGAATAAAATATATTAAAAATAATAAATTAGAGTTTTCAAAAGAAGTTATAATTTTAATTAAATAGAGAAAAAAAGGATATAATGGTGGCATGTAAGCGCTAGGTATGAATTCTCCATTAAAATTATGAAATGAATAACCATTATGATTGATTAAGTTATTTAATAAAACGCCCCACTCATTATCGAAGTGAAAATCTCTTATATAATAAATAGTTATAAGCCTAGTTAAAAAACTAAATATAATTAAAGCGATTATAAATTGGTGTTCTGTTTTTATATTTTTCTGTGTCATTAAAGAAAATATGATTTAATTTACTTAAAACTATAAATCAACTCTTCTATTATTGTCCTAATTCCATATTTTTGTTTCCAAAAAGGATAATGCTTTTTAAATTTTTTGGTGTCAGAAATATACCATATATGATCTCCTACTCTATTTTCCTTATGATAAATTCTTTTAACTTTTATATTTAATATTGATTCAACATAGTTTAAAGCTTCGACCACTGAACAATTAGATTTTCTTCCGCCACCCATATTATAAACTTCACCTATTCTGGGTTTTTTAAAAAAATTCCAAAAACATTTAACTAGATCATAACTATGAATATTATCTCTTACTTGTTTCCCTTTATAGCCATATATAGGATAAGAATTATATTTTAACGATGATTTAACTAAATAAGATAAAAATCCATGAAGTTTAGCTCCAGAGTGGTTGGGGCCTGTTATACAGCCCGCTCTAAAACAAACAGTTTTAAGTCCTTCATTTTTTCCGTATTCTTGAACAATTAAATCTGCATAAGACTTTGATGCACCAAAAAAACTGTGCACACAATTATCCAGACTCATACTTTCGTCAATGCCTTTGAAAAATTTATTTTTATTAGAAATTTCCCACCTTGATTTTAATTCTTTTAAGGGTAATAAATTTGGATTATCTCCGTAGACTTTATTTGTGGATAAAAAAATAAATGGCGCATTGTATGAATATTTTTTTGTCAAATTTAGAAGATTTAATGTACCTAAAGCATTAATATTGAAATCAGTAAAAGGCTCTTTTTTTGCCCAGTCGTGCGATGGCTGTGCTGCAGAATGTATAATTAATTTAATAGAGTTTCTATATTTTTTATAAATTTTTTCTAAAGCTGAATAATTTCTTATATCTGCATTCACATGTGTATAATTATTATGAAGTTTAATTAAGTTTTTCTTTACCCATCTTGTGTCACCATCTTTGCCAAAAAACTTTAATCTATAATTATTATCTATACCAACAACATCGAATCCTTTGGAGGCAAAAAATTTAACCGATTCAGAACCTACTAATCCACAAGAACCTGTAATTAAAACTACGCTCATTTGATATATTTTTTTAATACTTTTTTATTTAATATCATCCATTTATAAATATCTTTGACAATATTAAAAATATTTTTTTGGGGATACCAATTATATATTGCTTTTACTTTTGAATTATTAGTTACATAATAGGGTATATCATATTCGGAGGTAGTTTTTTTTGAAAAAATTTTAATTTTGTTAGATGTGATTTTTTGACATAATTTTGTTAAATTTTTCAAAGAAGTAAAACTTTTTCTACCTCCACCAACATTGAGTGTTAAATTATAAATACTATTTATTTTTTTCATTTGTTTTGAAACCAATTTACACACATCATCTATATGAACAACGTCTCTAATTTGTGAGCCTTTTCCACCAAAACCTATATAGCTAATTTTTTTTTTATTTATGTGTTTCCAAACCCAAAGGCTTACGAAACCCTGGTCTTGCTTTCCAAACTGCCAAGGTCCTGAAATTACACCTAGTCTATTTACTATATATTTGATTTTATATAAAAATGAAAATTCTTTGATTAGCTGCTCTGAACTATATTTAGTAAAACCATAAATAGACTTTGCTCCAGAAGTATTAAATTTTTCATCAATTAAAAAATTTTTTTTTTTTAGTCTTCGCAAATCCTCAATTGAATAAACTCTACTTGAAGAAAGAAATATGAGATTTGATTTATCTTTTACACATTTTTTTAAAAGATTAAACGTTCCAACTAAATTTGTATTAAAAACCTTATCGGTTTGTCTTTTGGATACCTCAACGGCAGCTTCGGCACAGCAGTCAACTATAAAATCATATTTTGGTAAGTTTTTTAAATTATTATAATCAGATATATCTTTTTTAAAGTTTTTGATCTTTTGTTTTTTTAATCTCTTAAGATTTAATAAAGATCCTTTCCTGCTAAGATTATCTAAAGTATTAATTTTAGTACCTATTTGATTATTTTTAAAATAGATTGCCAGATTAGAACCAACAAATCCACATCCTCCCGTAATTAGTATTTTCATATGATTAAAAAGTATCTATTATCACTTAAAAATACTAATTAAAACGATATTATGAAAGTTTCAATAATAATTCCAATCAGGAACGAGGAGATTTTATTAAAAAAGATTATTGAGAAGCTTGAAAATAAATTAGAAAGCATGCCTTTTGAAGTTATTTTCATCAATGACTTTAGTACCGATAATACTTTTTCTACATTAGAAAATCTTTTGCAAAATAAAAATAATTTTGCTCTTTATGACAATAAAAGAAAAGGACTGGGAGGGGCTATATCTGAGGGAATAAAAAGAAGCTCAGGAGAGTTTGTTTGTATTATGATGTCAGATTTATCCGACGATATTGATGATTTTAAAAGATATTATAATATTATTAAAGAGGAAAAAGTAGACGCTGTTTTTGGATCTAGGTTTATAAAAGGATCAAAAATTATTGATTATCCTAAAAAAAAATTAATATTAAATAGAATTTTTAATATTATTACAAAAATACTTTTTTTAAGTAATTACAATGATTTTACTAATGCTTTTAAAATTTATAAAAAAAGTTCTCTTTTAAAAACTTTTCCTTTAGTATCAGAAAGTTTTAATATTTTTTTAGAATTGCCTTTAAAAATTATTTCAAGAAAAATGGAGTATAAAATTATTCCAATTTCTTGGACTAATAGAAAAGAAGGTAGTTCAAAATTCGATATAAAGGAATTAAAATCTAAATATTTATTTACTTTGATTTACTGTTGGTTAGAAAAAATACTTTTAAAAAAATAACAAAACTCTTCTATTCAAAATTTTTTTCTTTTAGTAATTTTTTATAAGTTAGTAAAATTGAAGATATTAATATTATATACGTAGCATTATTTGTAGTAAAAATACTCCCCGTGCTCTTAATAGGAAAAAATTGTAAAAATATATTTATTACGGAAGCTAACAAAAATAAAGTATGTAAATTATTTTTACTAATTAATTTATAATTCTTTATTAAAAAAATAAAAAATATTAAGGCAATAATTGTAACTAAAACTAATCCGGCAGCTCCTAAGTCCACTAAAATTTCAAGATAATAATTGTGAGGATGGTTTGAACATAGAGCTCCTTCTTTTTCGTTTATAACTTTATGGCATTCTATTCTAAACGATTTAATTCCGTTTCCAAATATTTTGTTTGTTTTCCAAATTTCAACTGAGGTAAAAAACAATTTTTTGTAACTGTCTGCTTCAGGGTCAACACATAATTTATCTCGCCAAGCACACTTGACAATTTCTTTTTCATCTTGATTTGTTGAATCTAAAAAATTATTTTTTATATTTTTAGAAATGCCGGCTGTAGTTTTATATATACCAGAGTAAAAGCTATTATAACTATATTTCAAATTATCATCAATGGACCTAATAAATCCAAAAATAAAAAATATTAACAAAGAACTTAGAAGTATTATTTTTCTTCTTTCTTTACTAAAAACAAAAAGTAAAAATAGTCCAAGCAAAAAAAGAATGAATGGCATTTTATTTGCTGATAATAAAATTCCAGTTGCTAAAAAGCATATTAAAAATGTATTTAATAAATTTTTATAAAGATTTTTATACTTTCCTAATAAAAAACTAAAAAAAAGTATCGAATAAAAAGAAAAGTTTTGAATATATCCGCCCGCAATTAATTCATCTCCAAAAAAACTTGTGTTGTGATGTCCGTGGCTTTTAATACCAATAAAATTGTAACCAAAAAAAAATTGAAAGATTATATCTGCTGATATTAAAATTGGAAGAATTGAAGCTGATAGAAAAAAATATTTATAATTAATAATATCAAATTCACTTAATAAGTATAATATTCCTAGAATTATAAAAAATCTAAAAAATAATACTGATTTTATTACTCTCGATAGGTCAGATTGCTTATAGTCTCCATAATATAGAGATTCTAGGAGGTTTAAAATTGTTGAAAATAAAACTAATAAAAAAAATATTAAAATTACTTTTATTGGAAAATTAATTTTATTACTTATATTTTTAGATTTTAGATGAAATATTCCGAGGCAACAAAATAAAAAAAAATTAATATTAGTAATTAAATTACCAGCAATAAAACTTAATGGGAACAACCCAAAAATAATATTTGTTAATAAAATTGAATTGATAGCAAAATTTCCTTTGCTTAATGTCATTTTAATCCTGATGATACCATAATAATTTTTTTAATATAACAGCTGGTGTTAACAACATAATTAAATTTTTTATATTTACTAGATTATAATTTGAATTAAATAAAATTTTTAAGCATTCCCTATATTTTCCATTGATTCTAAAATTTATAAATTTTCTGTAATAAACGCCTTGTCTTATTTTTTTTAACTGCAATTCACTTAAATCGAGTTTATTTTCTTTTAGCCATATTTCATATTCTTCAATTTCCTTCTCTTTACTAATTGTTGATAAATTTTTTCCATGCAATCTATATGATGCTAATGGCTCTTGAATACTTTTAAAAAGATACTTTTTTGAAAGTCTTAAAAATAAATCAAAATCACCAATTATTGAAAATCTTTCATCAAATTTTTTTTCTAATTCTAAATAAAATTTTTTCCTTATTATAGCTGTGATAATTCCAATATTATAATTATTTATTAATTCATTAAAAACATTACCTTGGGGTAACTTTTTTTTTGAATATATTTTTTTTTTATTTATATTTTTTTTAAGTATCCAAAGATTGCTAAAAACTACCCCTACTTTTGGATTCTGAAAAAAAATTATTTGTGATTCAAGTTTTTTTTTATCCCACAGATCATCTGTATCCAGGAATGCTATAAAATCGCCTTCTGATTTTTTAATTGCTAGATTTCTAGCTTTATATAGAGATGTATGTTCGTCTGCATAGAAATACTTAAGTCTTTTATCCTTGTAACTTTTAAAAATTTCCTCACTTTTATCCTTGGATTGATTATTCCAAAAAATTAATTCCCAATTTGTATATGTTTGAAATAAAACACTTTTAATACTTTCATCTAAATATTTTTCGCTATTATAACTATTCATTATTATACTGATTAAAGGGTTATATTTATTTTTTATGTTCATTGTAAAATTTAATTGTTGATCTTATGCCTTTATAAAATGAAATTTTTGGTTCCCATTTAATCTTATGCTTAGCCTTTTTAATATTTGGATATAAATTTAAAATTTCATCTTTTCTTATCTTAATTTTTCCATATTGAGGGTAGCCTCCACCGCAAATCTTTTTAACTTCTTCGATTATTTTCTTAATTTTTTTAGGTTTGCCTGTCCCAATATTTATAATTTGACCTCTGGAGTTTTTATTTTGCAAGGATTTTATTATTGCTTCTACAACATCATGGACATGAACGAAATCTCTTTTTTGGTTTCCTTTGGAGCAAGGAAATTTTTTATTATTAATACATCCTTTTATAATGATTGGAAGAAAACGATTTATATCTTGCTTGGGTCCATAAGCTAAATATAATCTTAAAACTGTAGATGGAAATTTTTTTGTTTTAAAAAGATTAATTAAATACTTTGATGCCAATAATTTCCCTTGTCCATAAATTGATTTAACTTTTTTTGGATCACATTTGATTCCTTCTTTTTGTGGAGATTTTGATTTTCCATATTCTATACTGCTACCCATCTGTACAAAAGAAATGGGTTTTTTTTCCAAAAAAATTTCAGCTAAATATTTACATCCGTTATAATGACTGTTAAAAGTTTTCTCTTTTTTTGAATGATCGACGTAACCACCTAAATTTACAACATATTTGTAGTCTTTATTAATTTTTTTTTGTAGAGATTTTTTCTTTGTAATATCACATATTATATACTTAACTTTTTTTAAATATCTTATTTTTTTAGGAGGCCTAGAAGAAATACTCGTAACACTCCAGCCTTTTTTTAAAGTTTTTTTAGCCAGGTGATAACCTATAAAACCAGTACCACCAACAATTAATATGTTATTTTTTGATCTCAAAATTTAACTTTTTTGCTGTTTATAATTTTTTCAAGATTGTCTTTGTCTCTCTTTGTATCCATACATTGCCAAAAACCTTTATGTCTAAATGCTTTTAATTGCTTCTTTTTTGTAACTATTTCTAATGGCTCTCGTTCTAAAAAAGTCTTATCGCTTTTTATAAATTTTAAAAATTGTGGTTCTATTACAAAAAAACCTCCATTAATCCATCCTTCATCGAGCTTTGATTTTTCTTTGAAATAACTAACATATTTACCCTTAAGTTTTATTGCTCCGAATCTTGCTGGGGGTCTTACGGCTGTCAATGTAACAAGTTTTTTATTATTTTTATGAAATGCTAATAATTTTTTTAAATTTACATTAGACATTCCATCTCCATAGGTCATCATAAACGTTTCTTTACCAAGATGTTTTTTCAATCTCTTTAAACGTCCTCCTGTCATAGTATTTTTTCCCGTTTCTATAAGTTGTACATTCCAGTCAAAAAATTTTTTATTAAAAAACTTTTTAATTATTTCCCCTTTGTAACCAAGCGCTATATAAAAATCTTTAAATCCATATCTGGCATAATGTTTCATGATATGAAAAAGTATAGGTTTGCCTGCAATAGTAATCATTGGTTTGGGTATCGTTCTGGTATATTCAGGTAACCTTGTACCAAAACCACCAGCTAATAAAACAACTTTCATATTTTTTTCGCAATCATCTAATTAATCTTTTAATTAAAAGTCTTTCATATTTTTTTATTTGATCAAATGAAATTTGATAAGCTTTTTGTGGTTTTAAATAATAATTTTTATACCAATTAGAAACCATATAAATTGTTTCTCCAAATTTTAGAATACTTTGCCATTTAAGCTTAGATTTAGCTTTATTAGAATTTAGTTTTAATAAATTTGACTCATAAAAAACTTTTTTATTTTTTTTTTCAAATTTCCAGGATATTTTTTTCCAATTTTTTTTCATCAATTTTATCAAAGATATTACATTATAGTTATTACTACTATTTGGTCCAAAATTAAAAGCCTCACCATGAAGGTTTTTATTTTTTTTTAAATTCATAGCAAAAATTAAATATCCTGAAACCGCTTCGAGTACATGTTGCCAAGGTCTAGTAGATTTAGGATTTCTTATTAATACTTTTTTATTTCTTGACCATGATTTTACACAATCTGGTATTAATCTGTCTTGAGACCAATCACCTCCACCAATAACATTTCCCGCTCTAGCTATACCAATAAATATATTTGTTTTTTTTTTGGGAAAGAAAGAACTGATATAAGATTGAATTGCAAATTCTGCGGCACCTTTAGATCCACTATAAGGATCCTTTCCGCCAAGAATGTCATTTTCTTTGTAACCTCTATTAATTTCTAAATTTTTATAACTTTTATCACTAGTTATAAGTATTGCTACACATTTTTTTTTTAACTGTCTTAAGGACTCCAGAACATTAAGCGTTCCAATTGTATTAGTCTCCCACGTATAAACTGGATCTAGGTAAGATCTTTTTACTAGAGATTGGGCTGCCAAATGAAATACATAATCAGGTTGATATTTTTTAAAAGCTTTTTTCAATAATTTTAAGTTTCTTATATCTATCTTTTTGTGTGTTATTTTTTTTTGTAAATTTAATACTTTAAAATGAGAAGGGTGAGAAGGAATATCTATAGATAAGCCTATTACTTTAGCTCCCAAAGATTTTAACCACAGGGATAACCAAGAACCTTTAAATCCTGTGTGACCGGTAATGATTATTTTTTTATTTTTAAAAGCTTTGTTTAAACTCATAGTTAATAATAATACTTTAAATTTTTGTTATTTATTTTTTCAAAAAAGAATTTTTTAAATTTTATATTATTATTTTTTTTATTTAAAATATATTTCTTTTTACTTTCTTTTTTAACTTTGTTTGACAATTCAACTTTATTGTAAACTAGGCAATATCTATTTTTTGGAATATTAAGAGTTTTAAAAAGGAACTCATCAATAGAATCTATAACGGGTACTAATAAGAAGCAGCTGTATGCTAAACTTTCCATAATTGCGCCTGTAGGACCTGCACAAATTACTATACTGGTTTTTTTTAACAAATTTAAGAGTGTTTCATTTGATATAATAAGATTTTTTTTATTACTAAAATTAATTTTATTTAACAGATTTGGTAAAAAAGCTAGCGAATGAACTGGATGGGGTTTAATAATCACTTTTAAATTTTTGTTTTTCGACTCAATGGCGCTAGACCACTCTAATATTTTTAGATCGAGATGTTCAATACCTGGTAAAATAACGAGTACTTTAATTTTATTATTTTGAGAACTTTTCTTAAAAATATGGGCATAATTTAAGGCTGGTCCAATAACTACCTCCAGTTTAGGAAAAAATTCTTTTTTTAATTTTTTATATGCCCTTCCCATTATAATTATTTTTGAAGGTACAACTTTTGCTTTCTCCTCGTCCTTTGAAGGGCTTGAATT
>MDSV01209376.1_pt1 | contig 18854 bp, 24 predicted proteins | sample 810851 | NCBI WGS metagenome assembly MDSV01 (sample SAMN05326640, study PRJNA326480) | marine metagenome | isolation source: seawater | place: Atlantic Ocean: North East | collected 2012 | reverse complement strand
TGAGAAGAAAGCCCAAAGAACCAATGTTACTATCATATGGTTTTTGGTCTTATTCCAATATGCGTCTTTATTTGACATATTTCCCCCTATTTATTTTTTTAACTTTTACGTAAAAAGTACTCTTATTGCCGAGGAGCTTACTGATATTGAGGTGAATTAAAAGGGAAAAAAGGCCTCCTAAACCAATATGAAATGCTATAAGACTAGCAAATAAAGGGTTTTTAAATACAACGTGAAATTGAATCTAAATAAATTGAGAATTACTCTTAGAAACACTCTAATTGACGTTTGGGAGTATGTAATACCTATTTGGAAAATTTCTGGTCTTTTTAAGTCTATAAAATCTAAAAAAGATTTGGAAAATTTTATTCAAGAGAGGTCAGCACATGTAACTCAAACAACTCTTTACGGATATTTAAAAACTAGAATAGGAGTAAAATACATAGCAATGATAGAAGATGAAAGGTTTCTTAAGTCAATCAATATTGCCAAGTGGAATATATATGTGGTTGCTTTAGCTGACTGTGCTTTTTATGTTTTTTCCTATTTGATATCCGAAAAAAACTTAAAAGCAAACGATTGTGAGGAAATTTTTTTAAATATTATAGAAAAAGAAAAAAGCAACGGCCTGAGTGATGAAATTTATGAAAGTGGCAAAAAAAATTTTCTTCAGAGAATAGAAAAAGTTAATTTTCAGAAGTATTATTTAGAAGAACCATTTAAAGAGAGTGGAGAAGCTTTATATTATTGGTCTCCAATAGCCGATGAATTAAAAAGTTTAGATAAAAAAATTGTACTAAATTCAATTTCGTTAAAATGGGGCTTAATAAAAGATGAATTTAAAAAACTAACCAAAAATTTAAATTTTAATTAGCCTTTATTTTGTCTATTCTCAACTAGCGAAGCAACAACACTTGGATCTGCTAGAGTAGTTGTATCTCCTAAATTATCAGGATCGTTTTCTGCAATTTTTCTTAAAATTCTTCTCATGATTTTACCCGATCTTGTTTTTGGTAACCCAGGTGCAAATTGAATTATGTCCGGGTAACAATGAGCTCCAACAAGTCTTTTAACAAATTGTTTTAATTCTCTTTCCAAGTCTCCCGATGGGTTCTCTCCAGCTATTAAAGTCACATAACAATAAAGTCCATTACCTTTGATACTATGAGGAAATCCAACTACTGCTGCCTCTGCTACTTTTGGATGTGCTACAAATGCGCTTTCTATTTCAGCAGTTCCAATGTTGTGACCTGAAACAATAATTACATCGTCAACTCTACCAGTTATCCAATAATATCCATCTTTATCCCTTTTACAGCCATCACCAGTGAAATATTTTCCATCATGCTGAGAAAAATAAGTATCAATAAATCTTTGATGGTCACCATAAACCGTACGCATTTGACCCGGCCAAGAACTTGCCATGCATAACCTGCCTTTTCCTTCGCCTTTAATAATTTTTCCATCATTATCAACTAACACTGGTTTAATACCGTAAAAAGGTTTTGTAGCTGAACCTGGTTTCAGGTCAATTGCTCCAGGTTGAGGCGCAATAAGTATTCCCCCTGTTTCAGTTTGCCACCAAGTATCAACTATAGGACATCGAGAATCTCCAACAGTTTTATAATACCACATCCAAGCTTCTGGATTAATTGGTTCTCCTACAGTTCCTAAAAGTTTTAGAGTTTTTCTACTTGTTTTTTTAACCGGCCCTTCACCTTCTCTCATCAATGCTCTTATCGCAGTCGGAGCAGTGTAAAAAATGTTTACTTTGTATTTATCTACTATTTGCCACCATCTAGAACTATCAGGGTAGTTTGGAACACCCTCAAACATAATTGTTGTTGCACCGTTGGCAAGCGGTCCATAAATAATATAACTGTGTCCAGTAACCCAACCAATATCCGCGGTACACCAATAAATGTCATTTGCTTTATAATCAAAAATATATTGATGTGTCATTGAAGCATAAACCATATAACCACCCGTGGTATGTAGTACACCTTTTGGTTTTCCTGTAGATCCAGAAGTATAAAGAATAAACAATGGATCTTCTGCATTCATCTCCTCAGGATCACATTTAGAGGGAACCGACGATATTAATTCTTTATAAGAAACGTCTCTTTCATTATTCCAATCAACTTGATTGCCTGTCCTTTCAACGACAACGCATTTTTTTACATTTGGACATTGCTGAAGTGCAGCATCTGCTATCTTTTTAAGAGGAATAATTTTTCCTCCTCTAACTCCTTCATCAGCGGTAACAAGATAATCAGACTCACAATCATTAATTCTTGTTGCGATTGAGTCAGGTGAAAATCCACCAAATATAATTGAATGAACTGCCCCAATCCTAGCACAAGCCAACATTATATATGCTAATTCAGGTACCATAGTAAGATATATTGTAACCCTGTCACCTTTTTGTATGCCCAGACTTTTTAGTCCGTTAGCAGCTTTACAAACATTTTGATGTAGTTCTTTATAAGAAATTTTTTTACTATCAGCAGGATCATCTCCCACCCAGATAATAGCAGTTTTAGTTGGGTTCTTTTTTAGATGTCTATCTATGCAATTAGATGATGCATTTAAAGTTCCATCATAATACCATTTAATTTTAACTTCCTCTTTACTGTATTTAACATCTTTAATTTTTGTATATTTCTTCATCCACGAAATTCTTTTTCCCTCTTTAGCCCAAAATTTGTCATTTTCTTTAATTGAAAGTTTATATTTTTTTTTATATTTAGACTCGTTCACATACGCATGGTTTGCCCAGCTATCTGAAACTTTAATTATTGAATTGCCATCGGCATCTTTTGATTGCGTTGGAGATTTAAAATTTATTTTTCTAGTTTTTTTACTTTTTTTTCTTTTTTTTTTAGTTTTTCTAGGTTTCTTCTTAGTTCTAGAAACCTTTCTAGTTATTTTCCTAGATTTTCTAGTTTTTTTCAATTTTTTCTTTTTTCTTTTTTTTCTTTTAGCCACAAAAACCTCTTATTTTTTTTTATATTTTACCCATGTTACAAATAATTTTCCAGCTTTTATAATCTACCGGCATTACTGATAGTCTGCTTTGTTTTATTAAGGGTAAATGAGAAATTATCTTAGTTTTTTTAATTTTTTCAAGAGAAACTGGTTCTTTTAATTTTTTTTTAAACCTAACTTGAACGGCCACGAACCTTTTTTTTTTATCAGTCTTATCAAGAAAAGCAGCCTTAGTAACTTCTACAATAGCTACAATTTCTTTACCTATGTTTGAGTGATAAAAAAAACATAAATCACCAATATTCATTTTTTTTAAATTATTTGCAGCTTGATAGTTCCTAACCCCATCCCAGGTAGCTCCTTTTTTTCCAGCTTTCTTTTGTTGCTCTATTGACCAAACATCAGGTTCAGATTTTAGTAACCAATATTGTTTCATAATTTTAAACCAGGCCCCTTCATATAAGGCGCAGTTTTATCTAATGGCCATCTGGATTTTGCAGTAATATTAATATTGTCTATTAATTTCATTTTAAATCTTTTTATACCGGCCCAAGCTATCATAGCAGCATTATCTCCACAGAATTTTGTATCAGGATAAAAAGTTTCAAAGCCCATTTCTTTTGATAGGTTTTTTAAATTTTTTCTTATAGTTTTATTTGCTGCAACGCCACCAGCCACAATAAGTTTTACATTATTGATTTTAGTTTTTTCTTTAAACATTTTTACAGCAATTTTTGTTTTTTTAAAAAGAATTTTATTAATTGTATTCTGAAAAGAAGCAGCAAGATTATATTTCATTTTAACATTATCATTTAATTTTTTAGACTCCCTAAGAACCGCAGTTTTGAGACCTGCAAATGATAAATTACATCCTGCCCTATTAATTATTGGCTCTGGAAGAGTGAAAAAATTTTTATCTCCCAATTTAGAAAATTTTTCTACACTTGGTCCACCTGGATATCCTAGATTTAGCATTTTTGCTGTTTTATCAAAAGCTTCACCTAGTGCATCATCAATAGTTGTTCCTAGTTGTTCATATTTGTTTACATCTTTTACAATTAAATATTGTGTATGACCTCCAGAAATTAGCAAAAGCAGATAAGGGAAATTAATTTTGGTTTCTAACCCTGGGCTTAAGGCGTGACCTTCTAAATGATTTACACCTATGAATGGTTTATTTGAAAAAGTTGCAATTGATTTACCTATGTTAAGTCCAATAGTTAAACAAACTATTAAACCAGGACCAGCTGTTGCAGCTATTCCGTCTATCTCATCTAAGGAAATTTTACTTTCATCTAAAGCAGTATTCACTATGAATTCAATATTTTCCAAATGAGCTCTAGCAGCTAACTCAGGAACAACTCCGCCAAATTTTTTATGTTCTGAAATCTGACTAGAAACAATGTTGGATAAAATATCCGCAGTTCCATTATCATTTTCTCTGATTACTGCAGCAGCGGTTTCATCGCAACTTGTTTCAATTCCTAAAAAAGTAATATTTTTTGTCATCTGTCTTTGTAAATAAAAAATAGTATAAAATAGTTCTATCAAATATATAATCAATTAATGACAAAAATTACAATTGGAGCTAGAGGTAGTAAACTTTCGTTAGCTTACGTAGCTAAAGTTAAAGAACTCCTAATTAAAAATAATAACGAGCTTAAAGAGGAAAATATAGATTTTAAAGCGATAAAAACATCTGGCGATTTACATTTAAGTAAAAAAATATCAGATATAGGAGGTAAGAACTTATTTTGTAAAGAAATTGAGGACAGCCTAATTAAAAAACAGATAGATATAGCCGTTCATTCTCTCAAAGACATGGATTCGAGTGAAAATCAAAAACTTGTTATTGGGGCATATATTAGAAGGAACGATTTCCGCGATGTTTTAATTAGCGAAAGAATAAAAAGCATTGATGATCTTAAAGATGGAATTAAAATTGGCTCCAGTTCAAGAAGGAGAGAACTTCAATTAAAAAAAATAAATAATAAAATATCAATAATGAATATACGTGGGAACATAGATACAAGAATAAATAAAATGAGCAAAAGCAATCTTGATGGAATTATTCTCGCTGCAGCTGGCGTAAAATCATTAAAACTTGATGATAAGATTGGCTTTACCTTTGAAACTGAATCTCTCTTACCTGCTGTGGGACAGGGGATAATTGCAGTTCAATGTAGAAAAGAGGATAAAATCAAGAACATGTTAAAAAAAATTAACGATGGTGAAACAAATCTTTGCGCAATAGCTGAAAGAAAAATGCTTCAAACTATTGGAGGGGATTGTGATACGGCAATAGGTGGTCTAGCTGAAATTAAAAATAATAATTTAAAATTAAGAGCTCAGCTATTTTCTGATAGCGGAGAAGAAAGTTTTGAACACGAACTTACCGGTAAAGATCAAGACGCTTCTTTTATTGGAAAAAGCGTAGGAGAAAAGTTATTAAAACTTGCAAGAGAAAAATTTAAAAAAAAATGAATGTTTTAATAACCAGACCACTTTTAGACTCTGAGGATTTAATGGGAAAGCTTTTTTCCTTAGGTCACAAAATTATTCATGTCCCCACTTTAAAAATCTCTCCTATAAAAATTAATCCAATCAACCCTGAAAAGTATGATGCATTTATTTTTACAAGCGCAAATGCAATAAGGAGCCTAAAATTATTAAAAGATGATAAGAATAAACTTTGTTTTTGTGTTGGTTCAATTACAGAGAAAATTGTGAGGCAGCAAGGTTATACAAATACTATTTCAGCTGGCGGCACTGTCAATGCTCTTAAAAATATAATTTTAAATTCAGAAAATTTGGATAAAAAAAATTTTTTAGCTTACTTGTGTGGAGATAATATTTCTTCCGAATTAGATCAAGAATTACTAAAGGAAGGCTTCCAAATTGAAAAAATTATTAATTATAAGTCAGAGATTATTGAGGAATTAAACGAAGACACAAGAAATCTAATTATTAATCACCCTCCTGACATAATTTTTGTTTATTCAAAAAGAAGTGCTCAAAGTTTTATCGAATTAACGAAAAAATATTCGCTTAATGGACTGATGACAGGGTCAAGAGTTATGTGTATAAGTGAAAAAGTTTTAAATGTATTTAAATTATCTGGTTGGAAAAAATTAGAAGTATTTGAAGCTGGAGACGAAATAACAAAACTAAAGAATATTTAAATGGAAGTACTAGAAAATTTCAAAGATCTATTTTTTGATGTCTGGAATAAAGGAATCTCAGGAGTTAATATTTCTGAAATTGTTATTGCGTTATTAATTTTTTTATTTTTTCTCTTTTTAAGAGGTATCTTTTCAAAATTTGTTATCAAACGATTAGAAAACTATGTTTCTAAAACAACAAATAATTTTGACAATTCATTGGTTTTCTCTATGGAGGGTCCCGCAAAATTTTTCCCAATTGTTTTGGGTTTTTTTGTATCTACAAGTTATTTGACGATAGAGTCTCAAGCAGCAGAATTTCTCGAAACTGTTAATCGTTCTCTTATTACTATTTTAATTTTTTGGACTTTTCACCAAATAATAGGACCACTCTCTGTGGTTATAAAATCTGTGGGAGATTTAATTTCCCGCGATTTAGTAAACTGGATTATAAAGGCAATTAAAGTACTAATTTTCATTTTAGGTGTTGCAGCAGTCCTGGAACTTTGGGGTATAAAAATTGGTCCTATAATAGCAGGTTTAGGTTTATTTGGTGTGGCAGTTGCCTTAGGTGCTCAAGATTTGTTTAAGAATTTAATTTCTGGAATTTTAGTTTTAGTAGAAAGAAGATTCCAAGTTGGTGACTGGATTTTTGTTGAGGATGTTATTGAGGGTAATGTAGAGGCTATTGGATTTAGATCAACTGTAGTAAGAAGATTTGATAAATCTTTAGCCACGATACCCAATTTTCAATTTGCTGAAAAAGCAGTGATCAATAATTCTCAAATAACTAATAGAAGAATACACTGGACGATTGGCCTTGAGTATAGAACAACTAGCAAGCAACTTACTGATATTAAAAAAGAAATAGAAGAATATATTAAAAACAGCGAACACTTTACTACATCTAAAGATACAATTCTTTCTGTAAAAATCGATCAATTTGCTGCAAGTTCTATAGATGTAAAATTGATATGTTTTACTAAAACTAAACACTATTTAGAATGGATGAAAGTAAAAGATATTCTTGCTGTGGAAATTAAGAGTATCGTAGAAAAACATAAAGCGTCTTTTGCTTTTCCAAGTACATCAATTTATGTGGAGAAAAATTAATGAAATCAATTTTAATACTCTTTGACAATATAATTAATCTTTATATATGGGTTTTAATTATTCATGTAATATTTAGTTGGTTAGTAGCTTTCAACGTTCTAAATACTAGTAATAGATTTGTTTATTCTGTTTTAGATATTTCTTACAAACTTACTGCACCTCCTTTAAATTTTATTAGAAGGTTTTTGCCTAATTTAGGATCGATTGATGTTTCTCCAGTGATATTAATTTTAGGTTTAATGTTTTTTAGAAATTTAGTTTTTGAAATCTTTGCACCAGGACTGTTTTTAAGATGATAATTGATGGAAAAAAAGAAGCGGAAGTTATTCGAGGCGAAATTAAAAAAGAAATTTTAGAAATAAAATTAAAGACGACTAAAACACCTAGCCTGACAGTTATTTTAATTGGAGATTTTGCTCCAAGTAAAATATATGTAAAAAATAAGGAAAAAAGTGCTCAAGAGGTTGGAATAAATTCTAAAATTTTAAAATATCCAAAAAATGTAAGTGAAAAAGAGATTTTGATCAAAATTAATGAGCTTAACAAAGACAAAAATACATCTGGAATTTTAGTCCAACTTCCTTTGCCCGATCAAATAAGTAAAGAAAAAATAATTAATGCGATACATCCATCTAAAGACGTAGATGGTTTTAGTCCTGTTAACGTTGGCAATCTATCTTCAGGCTATAAATCTATTGTCCCGTGTACACCTATGGGATGTTTATTATTAATTAAAAAGGTAGAAAAAAATCTATCAGGAAAGCATGCTGTAATAATTGGCAGATCTAACTTAAATGGTAAGCCCATGGCACAACTACTATTGAAAGAAAATTGTACCGTGACAATTGTTCATTCTAAAACAAAAAATTTACAAGATGAGTGCCTCAAAGCAGATATATTAGTTGCTGCAGTAGGTGTACCAAATTTAGTAAAAAAAGATTGGGTGAAAGATAACGCGATAGTTATTGACGTTGGAATTAATAAAGTGGGGGAGAAACTAGTCGGAGATGTAAGTTTTGATGAGTTAAAAAATAAAACAAAAGCAATCACTCCTGTTCCTGGCGGAGTCGGTCCAATGACGATAGCTCGTTTATTGAAAAATACCCTAGATTGTTTTAAAGCTCACCAGCTTTAGCTTTGTCTATCTTTAAGAATTTACTATTCCTAAAGCGAATTATGACTGTAGCTAAAGCAACAATTAAAATCGCGAGTGAAATATAAATTAAGTTAGCAGGATCACTTTCTTTATCTTGCAGTATTATAAATCGAGCTAAAGCAGTAATAGCTATTACTAGTGGATAAGTAATTCTTACTGCACGTGTTTCCCAATAAGATCTTACTAAACCAATAACTTCTATGTAGATGAACATTAAAAGCAAGTCAGCTAAAGTAATATCTTTATTTTCATACATTTCTTTCATTTCTAAAAAAAAAGCAATTATTGTTGAGATTAATACCACCACAACCGCAACTAATTGTATATTTCGAATCGAATTATTCATTTTTATAAGCTTATCAAAAATTTAGACTTTGTTTAACTGTTTAGCGTGAAATTTTATAAAATTTTCCACTTTTTTCTTATTAAAAGTTTTATTTTCCTCAAAAGAAACTTTTTTCATTGAATAAGCTTTATTTTTTGTTCTTCGCGAAAGGATTGTAATGTTTCCTTTGTATAAACCTAGAACAATTTCTCCAGATACCTGGTTTCTTTTTTTATCAATTATTTTTTGTAATTTTAATCTTTTTTTTGAAAACCAGTAGCCATTATATACTAATTCGGCATATTCAGGCATCACTTTTTCTTTTTCATGAGTTGTCTTTTTATCAAGAGTTACAGATTCAATCGCCCTGTGTGCTGCATAAAGTAAAGTTCCACCTGGTGTTTCATAAACCCCTCGTGACTTTATTCCAATAAATCTATTTTCTACTAAATCAACTCTTCCTATTCCATTTTTACCAGCCAAAAAATTTAACTTATTTAGAATTTTTTCAGGGCTTAATTTTTTTCCATTTACAGCTACCGGATCACTATTTTTAAAAGTAATTCTGACTCTTATTTTTTTATTAGGAGATTTCTCTGGGGATATAGTTCTTTGAAAAATAAATTCTGGTGCAGAATTTTTTGGATCTTCCAAAACCTTTCCCTCTGTCGAAGTATGAAAAATATTATCATCAACCGAAAAGGGTGGAGCGCCTTTCTTATCTTTAGGAATTGGAATTTTGTTTTTCTTTGCATATTTAATCAAATCAGCTCTCGATTGTAATTTCCATTCTCTCCATGGAGCTATCACTTTGATTTTTTTTCCACCAAAATAATTATATCCAAGCTCGAATCTCACCTGATCATTGCCTTTTCCCGTCGCTCCATGTGAGACAGCAAATGCTTTAAATTTTTTAGCAATAGCTATCTGTCTTTTAGCAATCAAAGGTCTAGCTATAGACGTGCCTAGTAAATATACTCCTTCATAAACAGCATGTGCTCTTACCATTGGAAAAACATAGTCTTTTACAAAAACATTTTTAAGGTTTTCAATTATTATATTTTTTACCCCAAGTCTTTTGGCATTCTTAATTATTTTTTTTCTATTGATTGCTTGTCCTATATCAGAAGTGTAAGCAATAACTTCAGATTTATATTCATCCTGTAACCATCTTAAAATTATAGATGTATCTAAACCGCCCGAGTAGGCTAAAACAATTTTTTTCATTTAGCTGCAAGTTTTTTTTGCTGTATTATATGCCTTTGTGAATCCCATCATCGAGTAATGATCTGTTGTTTCCGCCCCATTAGCAGTTCTAGCTTTGACAATAATATCTGTAGCTTTTTTCATTAATTGAATAAATTTCTTTTCTTCCTGGTCATCTAATAGCCATGCAAAATCTTTTTGAGAAAAAAAAGAGTATCTTCTTTTTCCAGAACTAACTGTTACACTAGAAGTTTTATAGTCATGACCACTTGTTAAACTTACTTCATCCTTAATTTCATCTGAAGGTCTAAAAGTAACGAATAATTTTGATTTATCTCTTTTAATTGCAGCTGGTGCTCTTTTGGTAGGTGCTGTTTGGGCAAAACAAATTTTCCCTTTATCAGTTTCTACAACAAAGCTTTCCCAGTTCTTATATTTTCCAGTTGACCTAGGTGTGACCGCTGACGCATTTAAAGAGAATATTACTAAGACAAAAGTAATTAAAATTTTTTTAACAGGCATATTTTGTTTTTATACTAAAAATAATCTATTTCAATGGTTTGAATTAAGGAGAAGGGTTGGGATTATTATTATGTATTTGATTAATTTTATCCATAATTTCATCCGACAATTCAACATTTATACTAGCAATATTTTCTTTAAGTTGCTCCATAGTTGTTGCGCCTATAATATTACTTGTTACAAACGGTCTTGAATTGACAAAAGATTGGGCGAGTTGAACCATTGTTAAATTATGTTCTCTGGCGATTTTAAAATATTCATCATATGCTTTCATAGCTAGAGGATTAAGATGCCTTTCCCAGCCTTTAAATAATGCTTGGCGAGAATTTTTAGGCATATGTCCATTTCTATATTTTCCAGAAAGGGCACCCGCTGCTAGAGGATAATAAACCAGTAATCCGCATTTCTCTCTTATAGAGATTTCTGACATACCTATTTCATAAGTTCTATTAACTAAATTATATGGATTTTGAACCGACATCATTCTTGGAAGGTTCTTATTTTTTGACAATTCAATGTAACTCGATAATCCGTAAGGAGTTTCATTAGACATACCAACATATCTTATTTTTCCACTCTTAATAAATTTTTTTAAGGCTTCAAGTATACTTTCAAAGTTATGCCAATCTCCTTCATTGTCGTTAATTGAATAATCTCTTCTTCCAAAAAAATTAGTAGATCGTTCTGGCCAATGTAATTGATATAAATCAATATAATCAGTTTTTAATCTTTTAAGACTTCCATCAATGGCCTCGCCAATTTTTTTTTCATTAAAATTATTTCCACCCCCTCTTATCCAATCACATCCAGGACCAGCAACTTTTGAAGCTAAAATTATTTTGTTTCTATTTTTTCTTTTTTCAAACCAATTTCCAATCATAATTTCTGTTTTGCCGTAGGACTCCGAGGTAGGAGGAACAGAATAAATTTCAGCTGTATCAAAAAAGTTTATACCTTCCCCCACAGAGTAGTCCATTTGCTCGAATGCATCTTTTTCAGAATTCTGTGTTCCCCAAGTCATTGTGCCAAGACAAATTAAACTTACATCTAAATCAGTGGTGCCTAATTTTTTGAATTTCATAAAATTGTAATAATTTTGATACTTTTTTAGGTCAATTTTTGCCTATTGAAAAGTATTTAAAAAAACTTATATATAAAGGTATGGAAATAAATAAACAAAGATCAACAGTTCGTTCATCAGCTTCAGAAGCTATTATAGACCAAGGCTTAAGGTCTTACATGCTCAAAGTCTATAATTATATGGCTTCTGGCGTATTGTTAACTGGATTTGTTGCATTATTGTTTTTTAAAATGGCAGTTGTTACTTCAGCAGAGGGCCAAATTGTAGGGCTTACTAATTTTGGTAACACAATTTACGCTTCAGGTTTGAAGTGGGTTATAATGTTAGCTCCTCTTGCTATTGTTTTTTACATGAGTTTTGGAATAGCAAAAATGTCTGCAGCAAAAGCTCAAACGACATTTTGGGTGTTCGCAGCTTTAATGGGTGCATCACTTTCTTCAATATTTCTAATTTATACCGGTGCAAGTATCACAAGAGTTTTCTTTATTACAGCCGGCACTTTTGGAGCAATGAGTATTTACGGTTACACTACTAAAAGAGATTTAACGAAGTTAGGTTCATTTTTGATGATGGGTCTTTTCGGTATCATTATCGCATCTTTAGTAAATATTTTTATGAAATCTTCTATGATGTATTTTGTTATTTCAATAATTGGTGTTTTAGTTTTTGTTGGTCTAACTGCATATGATACTCAAAAAATCAAAAATATGTATTTAGTTAGTGATAGCGGAGAGTTAATGGGCAAGAAAGCTGTCATGGGAGCATTAACACTTTATTTAGATTTTATAAACCTTTTCATAATGTTATTAAGACTCTTCGGTCAAAGAAGATAATTATTTAACTATTCTTAGTTTGTTCCAGCTAGTTTTATTAATCAGTTGATTTAGACTCTCAGATTTCTTAATTACCTTTCCATCTTTGTCTTTAATAAAATATTTTTCATTTAAATAACCAGGTTTTAAATTTTTAGTAATTCTTAGCACTGGTTTTTCCGAAGTTCTCTGATACACATCAAAAGAAATTTCTTTTATACCTGACGAAAAAGAATAATCTTTCCAAGATCCGTTTGAAACCATCCTTGCATAAAGATTTAAAATACACTGAAGTTCTTTCTTAATAAAAAATCTCTCTCTTTCTCTTTTTTTATTATCATTATTTATTATTAGTCTTATTTTTTTCATAGTTTATATTTGTTGATTAATGGTATTTGAAAAGCAGTAAATATAAAGGTAATTGGTAAAACACCCCATACTTTAAAATTTACCCAAGTCGCTTCTGGTTGTGTTCTCCATACGATTTCATTCAATATTGCTAAAAAAATAAAAAAATAAGCCCATCTAAAATTTAATTTATCCCACCCTAGTTCGTTTAATTTAAATGCTGTTTGTAAAAATAATTTAAGAAAGTTTTTTTGAAAGAAAGCTTTACTTATAATTAATATTCCAGCAAAGATTATGTTTACTATTGTTGGTTTCATATAAATAAAGATTGGATTCTTAAAGTACAAAGTAAGACCTCCAAAAAGTGTGATGATAACACCACCTATTAAAGGGACATATGGAATTTTTTTTTCGACAAAATACATAATTACAACAGCCACTATGGTTGCGATTATCAAGGGAGGGATAGCAACTATTAGATTGTTACCGCTCTTGTAATATATAGTAAAAAAAATTAATAATGGACCAAAGTCAGTGATAAATTTTAATAATGACTTATTCACAATAAAGAGACTAACATATTATAAAAATTTCACAATTTAGATATTGATTTTAATAAAAAAATTACTAATTATTAGATATGGCAGCAAGCAATAACGCAAAGTTTTCAATTGGCGAAGTTGTAAAACACCGTCACTTCGATTTTAGAGGAGTAATTTATGACGTTGACTTTGAATTTAACAATTCAGAAGAATGGTACCAGTCTATTCCTAAAGAAGTAAGACCAAGGAAAGACCAACCCTTTTATCATCTTTTAGCAGAAAGTAACGATGTTACTTACGAGGCATATGTATCTGAACAAAACTTGTTATTAGATAATTCAAAAGAACCTGTCAAACATCCTCTTATAGAAGAAATATTTTCAGGAAAAAAAGGCTCAAGTTACTTCAAAATTTCAAATTAATTCGTCCTCGCCTAAAATAAAACAACTTTTATTCAAATCTGGAACACAGAAATAGAGTAGATTTAAAATGTTTTAGCCTAATTGAGAATAAACTTCCTTAATTACTCCCTCCAATTCTTAATTAGGCTTATAAAAGAACTTCACAAAAAAATTATATTATAGTAGTTAAAGCTCATGTTTAATTTTTTTTATAATAGTAATTTATTTAGTTGGATAGAAAAATTAATAAATTTTATAAACTCGATTTTTTTTGTTCTGCTATTGGTGGCCTTATCATTCGCTTTAATTTTTTCACCTCCTGATTATTTACAGGGAGACAGCGTGAGAATAATGTATATACATGTTCCAGCAGCCTGGATAGGCCTTGCTTCATTTACTAGCATAGCTTTATTGTCAATTTTAAATTTTATCTTTAAAATTAAAAATTTTTCACTCATAACAAAAAGTATTGCTCCTATAGGTTTGATGTTTACTTGTATTGCAATAGTAACTGGATCTATCTGGGGTCAACCAACGTGGGGAACTTTTTGGGCATGGGATGCCAGAATAACTTCGATGGTAATATTGGCACTTTTTTACACTGCATTTATAACTACTCATAAACTCATTTCTGAAGAGGATAAGGCAAATAAAATCTCAAGTATAATTGCAACCATTGGTTTGATAAACATTCCAATTATTAAATATTCTGTTGAGTGGTGGAACACACTTCACCAACCTGCCAGTATTAAAATAACAGGGACTAGCACTATACATGCATCGATGTTAATGCCTTTATTTTTTATGTTTTTTGTACTAATTTTGTATTGTGCGTTAATTTTTCTAATGAAATATAAGACAGAAATCATTAGAATTAAGAAAAAAAATTTAAAAAGAATATGATTAATAATTTAATATCTATGGGTGGTTATGGTATTTATGTGTGGTCATCTTTTTTAATAACTTTTTTGGTTTGTGGAATTGTTTATTATAAAACTCGTAGAACTCTCAAGAAGTATGAAAAACAGTTTGCAAGAGAGATAGAAAAGCTTTCTTTAGAGCAGAAAAAAACAGTGCTAGAAAATTCTAAAGTTGCCTCTAAAGTTTTGTCATCTTACAATAAATTAATCTAAAGCATTTAATGCTTCCTAAAAAAGTAAAAAAAAGAGCCTCTCTTTTAGGAGTATTTTTATTTACTTCGGTTGTAGGAGTATTTTTAATTTTAAATGCCCTAAGCAAAAATATTTTATATTTCAATTCACCTACTGATATAAAAGTTAGCCAAGATATTGACTTTAATAAAAAATTAAGAGTAGGAGGTATGGTTAAAAAGGATACTTTGAATATTTATGGTCAGGAAATCAGATTTGTAATTACAGATTATAAAAATGAAATTAAGGTAAGCTTCAAAGGAACTATTCCCAACCTATTTGCCGAAGGAAAAGGTGTAGTAGCTGAAGGAAAGCTGCAAGATAAAAAATTTTTTATTGCTGATAGAATTTTAGCTAAGCACGATGAGAATTATATGCCTCCAGAATTAAAAAATATAATGAAAGAAAATGTTAAGTAATACTGGAAACTTTTTACTATTTTTGAATATCTTATTCGGATGTTTAGTAATTTATTATTCTTTTAATTGTCTAAAATTATCAAATAATTTTATTTTTAAAAGTATTTATCAGATTAGCTTACTACAATGTACATCTATTCTAATTTGTTTTTTTACGCTCGTAGCTGCTTTTTTAGTTTCAGATTTTTCCTTATTAACAGTTTATCAAAACTCTCACTCACTTAAGCCAGTTTTTTACAAAATTTCGGGTACTTGGGGGAATCACGAAGGCAGTTTATTGTTATGGGTAATTATATTGACAATTTTTTCTTTTCTATTTTTAATCTTAAATAAAAAACATCCTAAAAATTATAGACTCTATACTTTAATAATCCAGAATTTATTAATTTTAGGTTTTTTATTTTTTATACTATTTAATTCTAATCCATTTAGTGCGATTACGCCCATTCCTAAAGAGGGATTAGGATTAAATCCGATTCTACAGGACCCAGCTTTAGCCATTCACCCTCCTCTGCTTTACTTGGGTTTTGTGGGCTCTTCTATTTATTTTTCTGCTGCTTTAGCTTCAATGATTACTAATTATTCAAATAAATCTTTTGCTAAATCGATTAAAAATTGGGTATTGATCTCTTGGACTTTTCAGTCGCTTGGAATTTTAGTTGGATCTATTTGGGCATATTATGAATTGGGTTGGGGTGGATTTTGGTTTTGGGATCCAGTTGAAAACGCTTCGTTATTACCATGGTTTGCCATGACTGCACTTTTACACTCTTTATTAGTTTTAGAAAAAAGAAACTTACTATATTTTTGGACGATTATACTCTGTCTTCTAACATTTACTCTAAGTGTTACAGGCACCTTCCTTGTAAGGTCTGGGATACTAAATTCAGTGCATACATTTGCAAACGACCCCTCAAGAGGCGTTTACATTTTACTTTTTTTAAGTTTGATGATTTTTGTGTCTATTTACTTTTTATTTACAAAATATAAATCAACAAATGAGCAAATAAACACCAACAGCAAAGAAACTTTTGTTTTGATAAATAATTGGTTCATGATGTTTTATTTAATTACTGTAATGTTGGGAACTTTATATCCTATTTTCACTGATGCTATTTCAAATAACAAAATTTCGGTGGGACCGCCTTTTTATAATTCCGTAATAATACCAGTAGTATTTGTTTTTTTATTACTAATGGCAATTGGACCTCAAGCAAAGTGGATTAAAAATAAATTTGAAAATCTTAAATATTTATTCTTTATTAGTGGAGGAGCATTGATAATTAATTTTTTAATTATTCTTTTCTTTAAGAGCTACAGTATAATTTCAAATTTAATCATTATTTCCTCTCTGTTCTTAATAATTTCATCAATTTTTGACATTTTTAAAAAGGAAATAATCAATCCTGCAAGAATAATTTCTCATTTATCTTTCGGATTTTTAATATTTTTTATTGGACTTAATCATAATTTTTCAATTGAAAAAGATTTTAATTTGAAACTAGGTGAAACAAAAAAAATTGATAACTTCGAGTTTGCCTTGAAAGATCTTGAGCTCAATCAGTATACAAATTATAAAGCTGTTAAAGGAAAACTCAAGATAAGCGATCTCTCTTCAAATGAAGAGAGAGTACTAAACCCTGAAATAAGAATTTATGACAATCCTCAAACTTTGACTTATGAGGCTTCTATTCAAACAAATTTTTTCAGAGATTATTATTTAACAATGAGCAACATTGACCATTCAGAGTATTACAATATTAAATTTCAAAAAAAACCACTTATGATTTGGATTTGGATATCGGTTGTTATGCTTTCCTTAGGTGGTTTTTTAAGTTTATTTAGAAATGCAAAAAATAATTAAATTAATTATAATTTTACTTTTATTCTTTATCCTTGGGATATTTTTTATAGCACTAAACCAAACTTCAAATTATAATACTGAGCATCTAGTAGGAAATAAAGTTAAAGATATTAAATTAGATAGTTTTCAAAATAATAAAAGTATTTATAGCGAAGATTTGAAAGATAATAATTTTACTCTAATTAATTTTTGGGCATCTTGGTGTGCTCCATGTAGAATTGAGCATTCTCATTTGATGGAATTATCAAAGGAAAAAAATTTAAAAATATTAGGTGTAAATTTCAAAGATAAAGAAACCAATGCATTAAAATTTTTAAAGGATCTAGGCAACCCATATGATTACCTTGCTAAAGATAAGCAGGGTAAGAAATCAATAAGCTTTGGAATTTATGGTATTCCTGAGAGTTTATTAATAGATAAAGAACTTAAAATTCTAAAAAAATTTATAGGACCAATTAATAAAAATGACTTAAATGTTATAAAAGAAATTGTAAAATCTTTATGAAACTCAAAATATTATCTTTAATCTTTTTCATTAATTTTTCATTTTGTTTTTCTTCAGAAAAAATTTTAGATGAAAATAAAATTCACAAAAATTTAAGATGTTTAGTTTGCCAAGGCCAGTCTGTTGCAGACTCTAATTCCGATTTTGCCGTAACTTTAAAAGCTGTAGTTAAAGATTTAGTTGATCAAGGAAAAACGGAAGAAGAAATATATAGTTTTTTATCAGAAAAATACGGTGATTGGATTTTATATAAACCTAAATTTAATTTAGAAACCTTTTTACTTTGGAGTTTGCCATACATAGTTTTAGCAGCTGGAGGATTAATCATTGTGTTATTTGTAAGAAAACGTGTAAAAAAAACATAAATTGCTAACTGTACATATTAGCCATTTAGTTGTATTTTTTTAAAGATGAGATTTAAAATTTTTAAGACTGTATTATCCTTTTTACTTTTAGTTTCACCGGCATATGCTGAAGAAACAAATGTAGATTTATCTTTTTACACAGGAACTTTTGATGTTATTGATAAGGAGGGGGATGATCAAACTTCATTGTTTGGAGTTGAACACAAAAATCCTGAATTATTCAGAGATACTATTTTAGGTAAATTTCAGCCTATTAGTGGAGCGTTCATAACTGGAAACAGCTCTGTTTATTTATATACAGGTGTTGAAGGTCAGTATGGAGTTGGTCCTTTAAAGATCTCACCGAGTTTTTCTCCAGGCTATTATGAAAAAGGTGATGGTAAAGATTTGGGAAGTGTTTTAGAATTTAAAAGTGAAATTAAAGTAGGCCTTGATATTTTTGAAAACTCAAAATTAAGCTATAGCTATAGTCACATATCAAATAATGATTGGGGAGATACAAACCCAGGAACAGACAATCAACAAGTAACATTTTCAAAAAATTTTTAATAACAATGAATTTAAATGATTGTTATAGTTTTGATGATTTTAGAAGATTAGCAAAAAAAAACTTACCAGCGCCTATATTTCATTACATCGATGGCGGTTCAGATGATGAAGTAACGCTTAAAAGAAATACCGAGTCATTTTTGAAATGTGATCTTGTTCCAAACATTTTAGCTGGAGTTGGAGAACCAGATCTTTCCACAACAGTTTTTGGGCAAAAAATAGATATGCCACTATTTTTATCTCCAGTTGCAATGCAAAGGCTTTTTCATCATGACGGCGATAAAGCTAGCGCCAGAGCAGCTGAAAAATTCGGAACTTTTTATAGCATGTCAACTATGGCAACCTC
>MDSV01073273.1_pt1 | contig 18854 bp, 21 predicted proteins | sample 810851 | NCBI WGS metagenome assembly MDSV01 (sample SAMN05326640, study PRJNA326480) | marine metagenome | isolation source: seawater | place: Atlantic Ocean: North East | collected 2012 | reverse complement strand
TTACAGCGCAGAACCCATGGGTTTGTTCGCGCCGGCCCAAGCCCTGCCGGATTCCCAAGAGTGCCTGTTGCATTTACTGACGTGGTATCCGGATTTCACGTCGTGGGAGATTTCCCGTCAGTCCGACCCAGCCGCCATGCAACGATTCATCGCACGGCGAGAGTTGACTCGCTCCACCCGAGCCGTTGCCACGCGACTGATTCTTCCCAGCTAGTCGCGCCAGTTGACGCCGGCTACTGCTGCGATAGCCAGTCGTCGTCTGAGCCTTCATTGATGTCAGCGAACAGCGGTGTCGAAAGATAGCGCTCTGCGGTGTCCGCGAGCATGGTGACCATGACGCTACCGGGCTCTGCTTGTTCCGCAATCTTGAGGGATGCGCTTAGGGTGCCGCCAGCGGAGATGCCAACAAAAATGCCTTCTTCTTTGGCCAAACGCAGGGCGCAGGCCATGGATTCGTCTTCGTTGACCGGCACCACATGATCGGTAATGTCTCGGTCCAGCACATCTGGAATGAAGTCTGGGGTCCATCCCTGAATTTTGTGCGGTGACCATTCGCCACCAGATAGGAGAGCTGCTTGCTCCGGTTCTGCGGCGACAATTTGAATGTTTGGTCGGGCTGCTTTAAGTGTTCGGCCCGCGCCGGATAGGGTGCCGCCGGTACCCCAACCGGTGACCCAGTAGTCCAATCGCTCGCCCGCAAAGTCCTGCAAGATTTCAGGTCCCGTTGTGCTAGCGTGATAGTCAGGGTTGGCGCTATTTTTGAATTGTTGGGCCATGAACCAGCCGTGCTTTGCGGCCAGTTCTTCTGCGCGTGCCACCATGCCAGTGCCTCGCTCTGCTGCCGGTGTCAGAATGACCTTGGCACCCAATGCTCGCATGACCTTGCGCCGCTCGATAGAAAACGTCTCCACCATGGTGGCGACGAAGGGGTGACCCATGACGGCGCAGACCATGGCGAGCGCAATACCCGTATTGCCGCTAGTGGCCTCGATAACCGTTTGGCCCGGCTTGAGCGCACCGCTGTCTCGAGCATCCTTAATGATGGCGTAGGCCAGCCGGTCTTTGACCGAGGCCATGGGATTGAAGGACTCGACCTTCACATACATATCGACGTGATCAGGCGCAATACGGTTTAGCTTGACGACAGGCGTGTTGCCGATGGTTTGTAAAATGTTGTCGTATTTCATCGTTCTCTCCCATCCGAGTCGGGTTTAGTAGATTCAGTGTTCGTCTGTTGCCGGTCTGTGGTCGTGCCCCAGATGCAAATTTCGAATGTGGGCGACCATAACCGACACGACGCCGGCTGTGGTTAAAATGATTTCCAGATCTTCGCCAAAAACATGAGCCACGCCAAGCAGCATCAATGTTAACCCGATAACGCCCATCGAGACCGTCAGCCTATTGGGGTGTCGGACATAGCCTCGAAACAGTGCGATACCGCTAATCGGGACGGCTAAACCGAACAGTAGCCAGTGCGTTTGCGTTTCAGTAGCGTCCAGCCAGGCAGATAAAGAGGGCGTTAGAACGAAGGCAACAGGCACCGCGAGACAATGGATCAGGCAGAGGCCAGAAAGCCAAATAGCGGCGCGATCGAGACGGGTTTGGTCGTTGCTGGGTTCCAAAGCGTGTGCCCGCAAAAAAGGGGCGACAACGCTAGCCGCTCCGGTGCATCCATGCAACCGTCCTGAGTCAATCTTGGGGTAGAGTGGGGCCATGGTGATGCAAGAAAACAACACAAGGGCGTTAACAGACCGGCAACGCTGGGATCAGCGTTATCGCGAGGGGACTTATGCTGCTCGGCCATGGCCAAGTGCGTACCTCAGGCAGCTGTGCGACGATGGATTGATTCAGCCGGTCGGTCGGGCGCTGGATGTGGCCTGTGGCCGCGGACGCAACAGCCTGTTCTTATCAGCAGCAGGCTATGCTGTCGACGCCGTCGACGTGTCTGCCATGGCCATTGCGCATGCCGCAAACGCTGCGATATCCCGGCAACTGCAGGTGAACTGGCAATGTCGAGACCTTTTGGCAGGGCAACAACCGGTGCCCAAGAACACGTATTCGCTGATCGTCATGTTTCGGTTTGTCGCGCCTGACCTCCTGCCCATTTTGCTGCATGGCCTCGCCCCCGGGGGAATTTTAGTGATAGAAGAGCACTTGCAATGGGCTGGTCCAGAGCAAATTTCAGGACCATCGAGCCAACGTTTTCGGGTGACCGCAGACGAGTTATCTACCCAGTTGGGGGCTGTTGGCGTGGGATTCGATGTATTGAACGAATTTTCGGGCCTGATTGCTGAGCCCACAGACGAGGGCGAGCAAGGCAAGGCCGCCGTCTCCCGGATGTGCATTCGTCGCAGATCGACGTAACATCGGGCATTCGTGAACTGGCCTAAACTGAGGCCGTATTTTATTGGAGAGAGTCATGCAGAATATCCCAGTCATTGATTTGCAGGCGTTTAGAGAAGGTGGTTTGCCCGCGATCGATCAAGATGCCTTAGTCGAAGCCTGTGAGGATCATGGTTTTTTTCTGCTGACCAACCACGGCTGCGATGCGCAAATTTCTCGGGTATTCGAGGCAGCAGCGGAATTTTTTGCCATGCCAAGAGAGCAAAAAACGGCGGTCTATCGCGACGCGGAAAATCCGTTGGGCTACTACGACCGTGAGCTGACCAAGCAGCGCCGGGATCAAAAAGAAGTATTCGACTTCAAGGCCGGCGGGCATATTTCGCGGAATCCACTTAGACACACTCGTTGGCCCGATCAACCCGAGAGCTTTCGTCCAGCGCTAACCGACTTTTTCGCGGCCTTTACCGATCTCTCAGAAAGCACCATGCGCATGGTGCTTGCGGGGCTCGGTCTGCCAGAAAGCGCGGTGAAGACCACCATGGATCAGGGGTTTGGGGCTGCTCATACCAGCGCGGCTCGGTTGAACTTTTATCCGGCCAAGGATCCGGTGCCTGCTCAAGAGCGCGAGTCCGTCACGCCTTTGGGCGATATGGCGCTCCATCACCACACCGATCCGGGCGCGATTACCCTGCTGCTGCAAGATAACGCGGGCGGGCTGCAAGCCTTGTCCCGGGCCCACGGATGGATCGATGTGCCACCAGTAGATGGTGCGATCGTCGTCAACATTGGCGACATATTGCAGGTCTGGACGAACGACCGATGTACTGCCGGTGTGCACCGGGTGGTGCCTGTCACCAATCCTTCGGGCCGTTTTAGCATTCCATTCTTTTATCAGCCCAAGGTGGACGCGTTAGTGGAACCTTGGTTGGCCGTTGCCGAGGCACCTCATTACCGCGCGTTTTCTTGGCAGGAATACATCCGAGGTCGTGTGACCGATAATTACTCCGACATCGGCGAAGAAGACATTCAAATCGATCGATACAAAGTCGCCTAGGGTAGGCACTGGGCGTGTCCTATACCCATCTGCTCTTCGATCACGATGGGGTGCTGGTCAATACCGAACACCTCTATCTACAAGCGATTCAGGAACAGTTGGCGACGTTAGGGATTCATCTTGCGGAGGCCGATTATCTCAACGGCATGGCGTACGGCGCTGACCCTTGGGCATTGGCGCGCGAGGCGGGCTGCAACGAGGCCGCCATCGATCATCTACGTGATGCGAGAGACATCGGTTACCAGCAGCTATTGCGAACCCGATCCATCGACATTGCCGGGGCCGATGAAGTCATCGCGGAGCTGTCCGGACACTTCAGATTGGCCATCGTGACCACATCGCGAGACGACGATTTCGATTTGATTCACGGTCTAAACGGTTACCCGGTAACCGAGCGAACGCCTCGTGTTGTCGAGCATATGGATTTTGTTCTTAAGAGATCTCACTATCAAAACAGTAAGCCGGACCCCGAACCTTACCTTTTGGCTCTTGACCGGTTTGGCATTGAGTCGGCGCAAGCGCTGGTGATCGAAGACTCGGAACGCGGCCTGCGGTCGGCAGTGGCGGCTGGCATCGATTGCGCTGCGGTGAGCCATCCGTTTACCGCTCGTCAGAACTTTGATCAAGCGCGCTACCGGTTTCCAGATTTGACCGCCCTGAAAGCCTTTCTGATGCATCAGTAGACATCGTATTCTGGCAGGGGTGCAACGTATACCAGCGTGGCGACCACGGCGGCGGCGAGGGCTAAAAGCAGCAGGGCACGCATGCCCCGATGTTCGGTAACCGTTTCTTCTGTGCTACGAATCTTCAACACTTTCTTACCGTGAAACATCGCTTGAATCAGACCTTCCTTTCTCCCCCAGGTGTACCAACTCACGGCGAGGACGTGCGCCACTACAGTGATTTGAATCAGCGTGAATAGTTGGTGATGCCAGCCCGCTAGCCAATCGGCTGTGCTCCCGCTGACAACGGTGTTATAGGGGCCCGCGTAGAAGATGTCGTCGCTGATGAATAATCCGCTGCTGGCCTGAAGGCCGATCAGTACGACGATGGCCACACTGGCCCACCCACCCAAGGGGTTGTGCCCGGTTGAGGGTTTCGCGCCGTTTGGTCTTCGCAGATAGGTTAAGACCCGTTTGGGCGAAGTGAGAAAAGAGGCGTAGCGGGAATGAAATGTACCCAGTAGGCCCCAAGCCAGTCTAAACAGGACGAGGGCCAAGGCCGAGTAGCCAAAATAAAAATGGGTAGTAGTCCAGTCGAATCCCGCCTCAGCGGTAATCCAGCTGCCGGCAAGACAGACCACCAGCGCCCAATGCCACAGTCGCAGTGGCAGATCCCAAATCAGTTGGGGGCGCTGGTCTGATCGCATTGGGGCCGATTATTTTTTCTGGCGGTAGCTGTCGTGGCAGCTCTTGCATGAAGACCCCAAGGCGCCAAAGGCTTTCATGGTCGCGCCGCGACCTTCCGCCGTTGCGGCAACGAGGGCGTTTGCACGCTCTGTTGTGGTTACTGCCTTGGCGCTGAAGTCATCGTAGTCAGCCCAGATGTCAGCCTTGGCTTCGGTAGCATAGTCGCTGGCGCTGGTGTCCTGCGCGAACAGATCGGTAATCATGGGTGCAAGCTCTGCGACCTTGCCCGCATTCTTTTCAATCAGTTCGGCATCGTAGGGGATCTGTCCCTTGGCCATGCCAACGATAGGCCCAAAGTACTGGGCGACAACTTTAAGTAAGCCTTGTCTGGCTTCGATGGTTTTTTGCGTACGTTCATCAGCCCAACTGGTGCTGGCGAAACTGACTAACAGGGCGAAAATCATAGTGCTACGAATCATGGGTCCACCTTTTTACTGCGTGTTATAGAGCGAATGGACCGCGAAGGTCCTATTCGCCGCCTTTGTTTGCTCGAAAGGAAAGATACCGTGCTCTTGGGCCTCAGGCGAGGGCCAGATGACCGAAACTTGATTCGCCATGACGCATGTCGCCTCTTGATCCGAGCTCACGCTTGCCGGAAAGTTGGGCTTCAGCCCGATGAGAAAGATCAGATGTCCGATTCCATCACGCTTCACGGTTCTTGCCATTGTGGAGCCATCGCCTTTGAGGCCCAAGCAAACTCCACTCGAGTCGTGATATGTCACTGCACGGACTGTCAGAAAATGTCCGGTGGCCCTTACCGCAGCATCGTGCAAGTCAAAGAGTCTCTGTTCACATTGCTCAAGGGTGAACCCAAACCTTACTTCAAGGTGGGCGACAGCGGTAACCGACGAGAACTCAGCTTTTGTGCAGATTGCGGCTCTCATGTTTATGCGACGTCGGTGGTTGAAGACGTGCCCAAGGGCGAGCGCATGCTGGGTATTCGCACGGGATTGCTGGCCGAAGTAGCCCAGTTGGCGCCTCAATCCCAAGTATGGGCTCAGTCCAAGGTGCCTTGGGCAGAAAACATTTCCGATCTCCCCAGTTTTGACAAGCAGTCCTGATCTGTGGCCATTCTTTACAGCTTTAGACGCTGCCCGTATGCCATGCGTGCGCGCATGGCGCTCAACAGTCAGGGGGTTAAATTAGAGCTGCGTGAGGTGTTGCTACGGGATAAACCGCCCAGCATGTTGGATTTATCACCGAAAGGTACGGTGCCGGTTCTGCAAACTGACGAGGGCCAGGTCATCGACGAAAGCCTAGATATCATGTGCTGGGTGTTGCCGTCAGAGGGTTCTTGGTTCAGTCAGGCGACCCAAGCCGAGCAGATGCGGTTGGCTCAGGGTTTTGATGCGACGTTCAAGCCGCATCTGGACGCCTACAAATATCATCGTCCCGACTCCGCACACCCGCAGCACTACTATCGAGAGCAGGCAGCAACGTGTCTGGACGACTTTGAGCTTTGGCTAGAGCACTCGAATTATCTGTTGGGCGATGCGCCACAATTTTTGGACCTTGCCGTAATGCCCTTTGCGCGACAGTTTGCCTCAGTGGATCGCCAGTGGTTTGATGCACAGCCCCGTCAGCGAGTTCGCCAATGGCTCGACCGCTGGCTGGTGGACCCGTTGTTTACCGGCGTGATGGGGAAATTTTCGCAGTGGCAAGAAGGCAGCTTGGGAGAGGCATGGCCACGGCGGCTCGACACAGAGACAATCGGTTAAGTTAAACGCTCGGGAGGGGTGATGCAGCAGTGGATTATCGGAATATTAGGGAGCATGGGTGCCATCGTGATGGCCAGCGCCGTCGCTTGGGCTGGCGCGGATCAAGGCGCCCTTTACGATGGCGTATCGGTCTTTGTTTGGTGTGGCGTATTCGCTTTTAGCGTGCAGTGGCTGATATTCATTCACGCGTGGTTTGCTCAGACCGAACATTTTTTCGATCTCACCGGCAGCCTGACCTACATGGTTTTGGTGCTGGCGGCCTGTTACCTCAGCGAAGCCTTTGATGTGCGCTCGCTAGTCATCGTGGGCTTGGTGCTGATTTGGGCGCTGCGGCTTGGACCGTTTCTGTTTTTCCGTATCCAGAAGGCTGGGGAAGATAGGCGCTTCCGCAGTATCAAAGTGTCCTTTCCGACGTTCTTCATGACTTGGACCCTGCAAGGTGCTTGGGTTTTTGTCACGGTCAGTGCCGGTTTGGGTGCCATCACGTCCGGCACCACTGTCGCACCAGAGCTGGCGTTTTATGTGGGGCTGGTCATGTGGCTTGCCGGATTCGCCATTGAGGTTATCGCCGACAGACAAAAGACGGCGTTTCGTGCAGACCCGGCTAACGCCGATGCCTTTATCACCACGGGCCTGTGGGCGTGGTCGCGGCACCCCAACTACTTCGGTGAAATTTTGCTTTGGGCGGGTATCGCCGTTATTGCCATTCCGACGCTGCAGGGCAATCAGATCTATTTGTTGCTGTCGCTTATCTGGGTGGTGGTACTGCTTACCGCGATCAGCGGTGTGCGCATGCTGGAAGGTCGGGGCAATAAGCGTTGGGGTAACGATCCGGAATACCAGGCCTATATGAAACGTACACCGATGTTGATGTTGTGGCCGCCGGGCAAGGATCGTTAGGCGGCACCACAACCCGGCCTGCCCGCAGTAGCGGGCACAGGGTGCGTTTACAGGTTTTGACCGCCATCAATGGATACGGTCTGGCCGGTTACCCAATAGGCGCGCGCTGACAGCAAAAAGGCGATAACTTCGCCGACTTCTTCCGGCTCGCCCATTCGCCCAAAGGGAATACTCGCTAACGCACCGTCATACATGGCAGGCATATGCTGCTTCGCCTGATCCCATACGCCTCCGGGAAATTCAATGGAACCCGGAGCCACACAGTTCACTCGAATATGATCACCGGCCATGTTTTTGGCGTGGGTTTGAGTCATTTGGATAACCGCTGCCTTCACCGCGCCGTAGGCCGCAGAACCAGCGGAGGCTCCGATACCAGAGATCGAAGACACATTGACGATGGCACCCTTGCTGGCTTTGAGCGCCTCGGTTGCGGCCCAAGTGCAGCGCACGACGCCCATCACATCAATGTCCATGCTTCTCGCCCAGCTGTCTTCGTCATCGGTGTTGCCAAAGCCGCTGGGGTTGTTGACCAGGCCATCGATACCGCCCAAGGCGGCTTCGGCGGCAGCAATGTAGGTTTTGATCTGCTCGGCGTCGGCGATATCGCAAATGGCGCCGTGTATTTGGGTGCCGTGAGCGGCAAGGGCTGCCGTGGCGGCATCGAGGCTGTCTTGGGTCCTACCGCAAATGGAGATGTTGGCTCCTTCCGCCGCACAAGCCGCCGCCGCCGCAAGGCCAATGCCCCGCGTGCCGCCGGTAACGATGATGTTCTTGTTCTGTAAACCTAGATCCATTGTGATTCCTTTTTGATGTCAGCGTAAGGACGAAACAGTGCGCTAGGGCTTGATTGCCAGCGTGGCCATGGAAGTGGGCATATAATCATTTAATGGGGTGGCTTGGCTATTCCAATGGTCTTCATAAAATCCCGCAAGCAACAAACCGGCATCCAGCTGGCCACCAATCTGCGACTCCAGACTGTGGGAGAACTCCAGCGCTTCCCCACGCTGTTGCCGTTCCATGATCTGCTCTTCAGTCAGGCTTTCAATGTCGGCATAAGGCAGCGCAAACTGCACCTCCATGGGGCCGGCGTTGTCTACCACGTCGTGATCAAACATAAAAAAGTCGGGGTTCATGAATCCGCTCAGCAAGCGCCCACCGGGCCGCAACACCCGTGCGCAGTGCTGCCAAACCGGCAGAATATGCTGGGAAAACACATTGGATACCGGGTGAAAGATCAGGTCAAAACTCTCGTCCTCAAACCGCGATAGATCTGCCATGTCGCCCTGCTCGTACTGGATGTTTAAGTTCTCCCGCTCGGCCACGAGCCGGTCTTTTGCAAGTTGTTGGGACGAATTGTCGAAGCTTGTTACCCGCGCTCCGGCGGCGGCAAAGATAGGCACCTGTTGGCCGCCTCCGGAGGCTAACCCCAGAACGTCCTTATCGCGGATGTCACCGAACCAATGCTCGGGCACTGGCTTGGTTGGCGTCAAAATGACCTGCCAGTTGCCTTGGCGAGCGGCGTCGATTTCCGCAGGGGGTACCGGTTGTACCCAAGGACTCTGGGCGTCGCTGGATTGTTTGTCCCAAGCGATTTCGTTGTGTTTTAGGATGTCCATACAGAGCCCTTCTATGCGATGCCCGTGGGATTGGGTAAGCGTCTAATTTGTCGGTAAAAGATGATTAGTGCCAAAGCGGTGAGCAGTGCCGACACCCAGAAAGCACTGCCGGGCAAGTAAATCGGCGCGCTGGCCGATGTGAAATAACTGAAGGTCTGCGTTAACAGCAGTGGCCCGATGATCATCGCCACACTGCTCACGCTGGCCATAATGCCTTGCAGCTCGCCTTGGCTGTCCGCGGCCACTTGATTAGACAAAATGCTGTTAACCGATGGTCCGGCTAATCCTCCAAGGGAAGACACCCCACACCAAAAATACAGGGCCCAAGCGCTGCCCGCGGTGGCGACACCGGCAAAGGCGGCGATGGTGGCCACAATGCCAAAGTAAGCGCATCGAACCGGGCCAAACTTTGGGATCACGATACGCAGCAAGCCGCCTTGCACAGCTACCGACATCACGCCGACAAAGGCCATGGATAACCCGACGTCCATGGGCGTCCAAGCAAACTTCTCAATAGTGTAAAAATTCCAGTTTGCAGGCCAAATGTGGTGACCAATGTTGTTCAAGAACACAGCGAGAATCAGTCCAATCAGCAGAGGATATTTTCGCAGTTGGCTAAGAGATCCCCAGGGGCTGGCTCGTCTCAAATCAAAGGGTCTGCGATTTTCCGGTGCTAAGGTTTCGCGGAAAAACAGCAGTCCATAAAGCGTATTCGTGAATGCTAAACCGGCCGCGATGAAAAACGGTGCGCGCAAATCCCAGGCGCCGATGATTCCGCCCAAGGCCGGACCTACGATAAAGCCCAGGCCAAAGGCTACCCCCATCAGTCCAAAGTTCTGCGCCTTGTCTTCCGGGGCACTCACGTCGGCGATCAGCGCATTGGCAATGGCATAGGTGGCACTCGTGATGCCAGTCAGTAACCGACCCAGAAACAGCATCCACAGGGCGGTAGCAAAGCCGGATAAAAGATAGGCGGCACCGTACACGAACAGGGACAAAACCAAGAGCGGCTTGCGCCCGTGGGCGTCGCTTAAATTGCCGAGCAGCGGCGCGAATAAAAAATTCGTCACCGCATAGCTGAAAATCAAATAGCCGCTCAGAGCTGATGCTTCGGATAACGAAATATTGCCAATCAGAACCAGGAACTCCGGCAGGATGGGAACGATGATGCCGAAGCCAACGGTATCCAAAAACACCGTGATCGTGACAAAGGTTAGGGCGTGTTTTTTGTGCACGTTGTTGACTCCCTGGGGTTTAAACAACCTTGTAATGGTCTTCCACGGATGGCGGTGCCATCAGTCGCTTTTGCTGATCGGTTGCGTCGGGATAATCGTTTATGTCGTATGGTACTTTGGCCCAACTTGAATGGGGCGGGCTGTACTTGTACAGAAGGGCCCGGCGTTCTTGCTTTCCTCGCCACTCAGCGGTGCCGTGGATCAACGCTTCAGTAAAAATCAGCACATCGCCAGCTCGCAGTTCAGGTTGAACAACATAGTCTGGCCGTCGTGTTTGTTTGAGCACCTCGGTTGGTACCGATTGAATAAAATTTGTTTTGTGGCTGCCGGGAATGCAAACGAAACCGCCGTCACCGGGCAAGGCGTCGTTCAGTACCCACGTGGCCACCATAAGCCCGTTGCGTATCACGCCATCTTGATAGTGGTACCAGTGATCGCTCTCGTAGCGCATGGGGCCGCCGTGGATGTCCTGACCTGATGCTCCGGGCTGCATGAAAATGCAGTAATCGTGATCTACCCGCAGTCTTGGACCGATGAGTTCCACGAGATAGGGAAGCACCCTCGGATGATCCATCAAGTTCAGGCATTCCGGCCCCCACCGGCTGATGCCTGAGGTGCGCCGAAATGCGCCGTCTGTGGTCTGTCGCGGCCAGATACGATCGCTTAGCTCAGCAAGGGTTGAACATTCTGTCTTGCTTAGCACGCCGCGTATTACCAGATAGCCTTGCAGATCGAACCGAAATTTTTCTTCTTCACTGAGCATTAGAGGCCTGTTCGCAATTGCTGTCTTCGGGCGGAGCAAGGTATGTTAGCGGAGCAGCGAAGGCGCGGCGATAAGGAATCTCGTGAGTCCGTGACAGCGGTCTCGTATAGGCAATAAAAGGAATTGGGGCATGGAGTTTTTGCTAGATCGTGATTGGAGTCAGCCGGTGCGTTATCCCGACCCCGCGATTGAAGTGCTGGATCCGCGCTTTGCCCCCTACGTGCTGGGCAGTGCCGCGCTGGAACGTTTGTGGACCGGTGCTCGATGGGCCGAGGGCCCGGTTTGGTTTGGTGATCAACAGCGCCTGCTGTTCAGTGATATTCCCAATGATCGCATTATGGGGTGGTCTGCCATTGACGGTTCAATGAGCGTTTTTCGTCAGGGCGCTAACTACGCCAACGGCAATACCCGAGATCGACAGGGCCGCTTGGTCACATGCGAGCATGGGCGCCGGGTCACGCGAACGGAAATAGACGGTTCCATTACCGTGCTGCTGGACGCCTTTGAAGGTAAGCGGCTGAATGCTCCTAATGATGTGGTGGTGCATCCGGATGGCAGTATTTGGTTTACGGATCCGGGCTACGGTAGCTTGGGTCACTATGAAGGCAATAAGGGCGAGCTAGAGCTTCCCAATCGGGTCTATCGAATCGATGGGCACTCCGGTCACGCCACCGTAGTGGATGACACGCTGGAAAAACCCAACGGCCTCGCCTTTTCACCGGATTACAAAACCCTCTATGTAAGCGACACTGGGGTCTCGCATAAGCCGGGACATCCGCGACAGATACATGCCTTTGATCTAACCGCTGCCAACACGTTGATTGCGCACAGGGTGTTTTGTGACTTGGGCAACGCGATACCCGATGGCTTTAGAGTCGATGAAGACGGCAACGTGTGGAGCAGCGCAGGCTGGGCCGGGGCTCAAGAAGATGGGGTGCAGGTGTTCGCACCCAACGGCGACAAAATAGGAGCGATACACACACCAGAAGGCATCTCGAATGTGTGTTTTGGTGGTGCCAATCGCAACCGGCTGTTTATGACCGGATCTCAGTCCATTTACAGCCTGTACACCGAAACCCAAGGCATGGCGTATGCCTGAGTCATTCGTGCACATAGTGCTCTAGACCGTCGAGGCTTTGCTCGTTGGCTTCTAACCGAGCAATGGTCTGTAAGTGGACTTCGTCCGGGCCATCGTAAATTCGGAAGGCCCTCGCCTTGCCGAACGCCCGCGCCGCTGGCGTGTCACCGGTGACCCCTCGGGCGCCATGCAGCTGTATGCAGCGATCGGCGATGTCCTGATAGACCTTGGCGACTGCAACCTTGATCATGGATATTTGCTTGCGGGCCGCCTTGTTGCCAACGGTATCCAGCAAGTACGCGGCCTGTTGTACCAGCAAGCGACATTGGTCCAGTTCAATGCGTGACAAGCTGATCGCCGCTTGGGTGGAACTGTATTCGTCGATGCGTTTCCCAAACGTGCTTCGGCTTTGTGATCGTTTCACCATCAAACTGATGAGCACCTCGCATTCGCCAATGGCCCGCATACAGTGATGCAGCCGGGCTGGCCCCAAGCGGGCTTGTCCTATGGCAAACCCCGCGCCGGCTTCGCCCAGCAGGTTAGTCGCGGGTACCCGCACATTGTTGAACTCCAGTTCCGGGTGCAGGTTGGTTTCGGAAAAGTGATCGAACACAGGCAAATTTCTGACCACGCTGATACCCGGCGTGTGTCGCGGAATCAGCAGCAGCGACTGTCGCTGTGACTTTTGACCTTCAGGGTTTGTGACGCCTACCAAAATCAGCAGCTCGCAGTTGGCATGGGAACCGTTGGAGGCAAACCACTTGCGCCCATTCACCACAAATTCATCGCCATCTCGCTCAATCCGAGTTTCCAAATTGGTCGGGTCCGAAGAAGCGGCATAGGGCTCGGTCATGGCGAAGGCGGAACCGATCTCGCCCTCCAGCAAGGGTGTCAGCCACTGCTCCTTCTGTTTGTCGGAGCCGAAAAGCTGCAACAGCTCCATGTTCGGGACATCGGGTGCGTTGCAGTTAAACACATGAGAGCCCCACTCCAAGCGCCCCAAAATTTCGGCCACTGCAGTGAATTCCAAATTGGACAATCGCATGCCGGGCTCGTCTTCAGCCAGCCGAGGCAATGCCATATTCCACAGACCCAAGGCTTTCGCCTCTTTGCGTAACGTGTGCTGAATGTCCGGTATGGCCTGCCCAGCGCGGGCCTGTTGCTCCCACAGTTTGTTGTTGGGCAGCACTCGCCGCTGGAAAAAACGCTCTACTTGGTCTGCAACATCCAATGCGCGCCGTGGCAATTCAAACATGATCACTCCTCAAATTTCACAGCGGAGTATGCCAGTAACATCCGCTCTTTGATGAGGCAACTTAATGAACGACATTAGAGTATCGCTCTGTCAAAATCAGACCCATCAGATAGCAAAAATACTGAAAAGGCCGAAATCATGGGTGTTAGCAACAATACATGGCGTAACGCAGTGCTTGGCGCTCTTGGTGTGTCCGTAATCTGGCCCGTTGTTGCTTTGGCGGAGGTTGCGGCATCCCGCGCCCCGAATGTCGTGCTGCTGTTGGCTGACGACCTCGGCTTTGCGGATCTCGGTGCCTATGGAAGTGAAATTCAAACGCCGAACATCGACCGTTTGGCTGCCTCGGGTATGCGGTTTTCCAATTTTCATGTGGCCGCGTCCTGCGCGCCCACGCGCGCCATGCTAATGACGGGTTTGGATAGCCATACGGTAGGTGTTGCGAACATTCCCGAGGCGATTCCCGACGAACAATCCCACGCACCAGCGTATCAAGGCGTGCTGGACACCAGCGTGCCTACCATCGCCGAAATGCTGCAGGCAGCGGGTTATCGAACCATGATGACCGGTAAGTGGCATTTGGGCTTGGCCGATGGCGAGCGACCCAGCCAGCGCGGTTTTGATCGCGCGCTCATGTTAGCGGATACCGGTGCAGACAATTGGCGGCAACGTTCCTATCTACCGATTTATGCCCAGGCAAACTGGTATGAAGACGGGGAGCCAACGACTCTCCCAGATGACTTCTATTCGTCAGAATATCTGGTGGATAAGGCTATTGAATACATTGGCTCAGACGCTGATAGCCAAGATCCTTTTTTTGCCTACGTCGCATTTCAGGCGGTACACATTCCAGTGCAAGCCCCGGCGGCGTTTCGTGACAAGTATTTACAAACCTACGCTGACGGCTGGCATGCGCTACGCGCGGCGCGCAGCCAAGGTTTGGCTGACACAGGTATTTTACCCAGTGCATTGCAGGGTCTACCTATGCCCACCACACCAGACTGGCAAACTCTTACGCCAGAACAGCAGGCCTTCGAAGCACGAGGGATGGCGGTTTACGCCGGCATGGTCGATGCCATGGATCATCATATCGGACGTTTGGTGGATCATATCGATAGCATCGGTGAGTTGGATAACACGATCTTCATCTTCCTGTCGGACAATGGCGCAGAAGGCTCACTGGCAACACGGCCCTTAGGAAATTCGGCGGATGCGCCTGTTGCACCGTTCAGAGTCTGGATGCGCTGGGCTGGCTATAACACGGACGGCGACACGCTGGGCGAGCGTGACAGCTATCACGACATTGGGCCTGCTTGGGCCAGTGCAGTCGTCGGGCCGCTGGCTTGGTATAAATTTTTTGCCGGCGAAGGCGGGCTGCGAGTGCCCTTGGTGATCAGCGGTTCCCATAACGGACAGAACATCGCGTCACAAACAGGCAGTGTCAGTCACGCGTTGGGTTGGGCAACGGACATCGTGCCTACGGTGCTGAGTCTTGCCGGAGTTCAAACATCCACCGATTTTGAGGGCAAAAACCTGGCGCCACTTTTGTCGGAGGACCAGCCACAGTTGCGCGGTGACGATGAAGGATTCGGATACGAACTCGGGGGCAACAAGGCGTGGTTTCAGGGCGATTACAAGCTGGTCTTTAATCGCTTCGGTGACGCCCCCCGATGGCAGCTCTTCAATCTGAAAGCAGATCTTGCAGAGACTCGTGATCTGAGTGAGTCGGAGTCAGAGCGGTTTGACGCCATGCGAGCGTCGTATGATGCATGGGCCAAGGCCCATGGCGTGTTATCGGTAGCACCCGATTACGATCAACGACAGACGGTTTTTAGTAAGGGTATGCGCAACCGCCCCGGGCTCTTGGTGGGACTCACTCTGGTGGTGTTGGTCCCGCTTTTGTCGGTTTTTTTCCTAGTCGTCAGGTGGTTTCGGCGCGGTAAGTTGGCCTAGTCGTTTACCAGTGCCACACAGCGCGTCCAGCCAGCGCTGGCTTTGGCAATTTTTACCGGGAAGCAGGCAACGGTGAAACCGTGATCGGGAAGCGCCTCCAGATTGTGTAGCTTTTCCATCTGCCAATACGGAATTTCTCGGCCGGCTTTGTGGCCCTCCCAAATCATGCTGGGATCCGGGTTTTCGGCCCATTTCTTTGCCGTGTGATTGAACGGCGCGTCCCATGACCAAGCGTCGGTGCCCACCACGCGAACACCACGTTCGGTCAGATACAGGGTCGCTTCGCGACCCATACCGCAGCCGGCATCCACGTAGCCAGGCTCGGCGTAAACGGATCCGGCCCGCGTGTTTACCAGCACAATGTCCAGCGGTTGTAGATCGTGACCAATGCGGGCCAACTCGGCTTCGATGTCCGCAGCGCTGACCAAATAACCGTCGTCATAGTGTCGGAAATCCAGCCGTACTCCGGGCCTAAAGCAGTAGTCCAATGGCGTCTCGTCGATAGATGGAGCCGGATCAGCACCGTGATTGGTGGTGGAATGAAAATGCCAGGGCGCGTCCATATGAGTGCCGTTGTGAGTCGATAGCGTAATGGTTTCGACTGCCCAGCCTTCACCATCGGGTAAGTCAGAGGCCGTTAGCCCCGGAAAGAAGTGGGCCAACCCGTTGGCGGTTTCCGCATGATTGCGATAGGTCACCTTGGGGCTGCCCCCTGGATGGTCGCTGTGTTCGTTGTTGTCGATGGATACGGATAAATCGATAAATTGCGGCATGGCTTGCCCCCCTCAAGTGCGTTGCTTGAAGGGATGCTATCACTACATCGGCGTCAAAGGATGCTCGGTCAGATGCCGATCGCCGCTGCCAAATCAGGTAAAAAGAACTCCTGAACGATCAAGTCCGCGCCCAGCTGCTGGTGGTGCCAACAGCAGCTTCGGCCGGGTATTTGATCGGTGAGGCACAAATACTGAACGGCACTTCCTCGCTGCCACAACGGATCCTCGAACAGCAGTTCGGCGAGGGGGCGTGTGTGCAGGCCGGTGAGCGCATTCATGCCAGCACCCTGAGTGGTAATCGAACGCGCCAGTACGACGGGGTCGTCCTTGATTGTTAGCGCAATATGCCGAGCATAAATTGGGTCGGTGGTGCCTAGCGCATCGGACTCCCAGGCGTTGCCTGGCTCCAAACCTTCACCCAGCACAATCAGTCCGGGTCGAGTGCCAACGGTTTGGCCCAATTTTTGGGTGAGTGACGTCTCAAGCTGTAACCAAGGCCGCAGCGTTTCCGGTGGCGCTAACGCTGCTATGGAATCGACTGGCTGGGCGCACCGCATATGCACAATGGCACCGGCGTCGCTGCTGGATTCGGACTTCGGAAGGGTGGCCAATGTCTGTGATCTCGTGGAAAAAGGCCAAGCATAGCAACCGCCACAAAATGCGTCTGCGTTCAACAAAAGACTATTTTCTTACTCGGGTCGCTATCGTCGCCGGAAAAGCCAAGATAAGCTCAAAGTTTTCGCTGGCAGGCAACATTGTGATCAAGTTTCCACAACGAGCAGGGCTGGTTGGCAAGGATCAGGGTGATACCGATGCACTCTACGATGTGGTGTACCTCAAAGACACGGACAAACCGCTACCCGAGACCATCAACTACCGCACGCGTTATGCCTATTTCAAGACCATAGCGCGCGGGGGCAAGTCACTGATCATGTCCTGTAAAGATCTGCATCTCTCCCGGGTCGTTTGCTACAAAACCCTGCGTCCTGAGCTTGCCAACGATCCGATCGAGCAACAGCGCCTGCTTCGTGAAGCGCGCGTTTCGGCACTGTTACAGCATCCAAATACCGTACCCACCTATGAGGTCGGCCGGGACAGCAAGGGCAAACTGTATTTCACGATGAAGTTGGTTCACGGCTACACCCTGCGCGAGGTATTGGACTACCGTGAGCGTTATGACCTGGGGCAACTGGTTGAGGTGGTGGTGCAAATTGCTCAAGCACTCCAGTACGCCCACACTCATGGCGTGATTCATCGAGACGTAAAACCCGAAAATATATTGGTCGGGCCCTATGGCGAGGTGCTGCTGCTCGATTGGGGGTTGGCCAAGGTTTGGCATCCGGACGGTACTGATGTTGAAACATCAGATGCAGATGAAAAAGATGTTGGTCAAGGCAAAACCATGACTGGCCGGGGCAAGTTACAGGGCAGTATTTGCTATATGTCGCCGGAGCAAATCAATCGTGATGCGGGTATCGACGGTCGCGCCGACTTGTTCAGCTTAGGCTCGGTCTTGTACGAAATTTTGTGTGGTGAAAATCCAGCGGTAGGGGAGACGATGGAAGACCTGAAGCGCAGTGCGCTGGACGATACGCCCATCGCGCCCGGTGAGATCAGCCAAATACCTCTGCCACCGCGATTGCAAGCCTTGGCCATGCAATGCTTGAGCAAGGATCCCGCGGAACGTCCCCAGACAGCGGCGGAATTGATTCGTGAGCTGAATGAGGACTGGCGCTAATCGGCAAGTCTACGGGGTGAACGGCTGTGGCCTCTCAACATCCAGTACCGAAACCCGCTCGCCGTACCGCGCAAACCCAGCGTAGTCCAAAATGGCGTGGTGCTGGACACTGCGGTTGTCCCACATCACCACGGTATTGGGCGACCACTTCACGCGACATTGAATGCGCGGATTGTTCGCCGTGCGTTGATACAGTCCCTGGAGCAACATGTCACTTTCCCATCGGGGAATACCTTCAATATGTGAGGTAAAACTGCCGTTGGCAAAGAGATAGGGCTTGCCGGTTTGTGGATGCCGCGGTATCAAAGGGTGCGAGGCCTTGGGATAGCTTTGCTCTGGGCGCAGGCGAATACCGTAGTTGCGCAGATCAATCTCCCCGTCGTGGTAAGCGGTCTTGCGGATTAATAGTGCTTGCAGATCTGGCGACAGCTCGTCAAAAGCTGCATGCATGTTTGCGAACATGGTATCGCCGCCACCGTTTTCAGGGCACCTAGTGACGTAGAGAATGGAAGCCAGTGGAGGGATTTCTTCGCAAGACACGTCTGAATGCCAAGCCTCGCCATTGGTGAGCTTCGCATCTGGCTTGGTGTTCACGACGAATAATTCGGGGTCTTCGTGATTCATGCCATTGCGCTTGGACGGATGAATATGAAGCTCGCCAAACAGACGACCGAAGTCTTTGTGCTGATCTCGGGTTAACCCTTGGTCGCGAAAAACCAAAACATGGTGTTTAAGAAAGGCATCCTTGATGGCCGAAACGTTGTCGGTGCGAAGGGTCGCAAGATCAACGCCTGAAATTTCAGCGCCGATGGAGGGAGTAATGGGAGAGATTTTCATATTGAGAGGCTACCAGATCGTCAAAGAAAGGTAGCCGAGGATGTGGGTTGAGTTTGGTATTGGGAAGCTAGAAAGTGTTTCTAAGAGCTGAGGAGATTTGCACCAGACCTATCCCAAGGCGCGGGCGATTTATGAGGAATAGATCACCGTTTCCAGGCGGCCGAGGGCCGTTAAGTGATAGAGAT
>MDSV01080313.1_pt1 | contig 18855 bp, 19 predicted proteins | sample 810851 | NCBI WGS metagenome assembly MDSV01 (sample SAMN05326640, study PRJNA326480) | marine metagenome | isolation source: seawater | place: Atlantic Ocean: North East | collected 2012 | reverse complement strand
AATAATAATAAAAAAAAATGGTGGACCTGAAGTTTTAGAACTCCAGGATGTAAAGGTTGGGGTGCCTGGTCCAGATGAAATTAAAGTTACCAATCACGCTATTGGATTAAATTATATTGATACCTATCATAGATCAGGATTGTATCCCCTTAAGTTACCAAGTGGAATTGGTTTAGAAGCGGCAGGAAAAGTGGAAGAAGTCGGATCTAATGTTAAAGAATTTAATATAGGGGATAATATAGCTTACGCTTCGGTGCCTTTAGGAGCATATTCACAACAAAGAATTATTCCGTCCAAGATAGCTGTAAAAGTTCCTGAAGGTATATCTCATAAACAAGCTGCAACCTTAATGACTAAAGGTTTAACTACAAATTATTTACTTTGTAAAACTTATAATCTTAAAGCTGGAGAAACTGTTTTATTTCATGCAGCTGCAGGAGGTGTTGGGCAAATATTTGCTCAGTGGGCTAATAGCATTGGAGCAAAAGTAATTGGAACAGTAGGTTCTGATGAAAAGATTAAAATTGCAGAAGAAAACGGTTACGCACAAGTTATTAACTATACAAAAGATGATTTTGCAAAAAAAGTAATGGAGATTACAAACAATGAAGGAGTACCAGCAGTATTTGATGGGGTTGGTAAAAATACTTTTCATGGTTCATTAGCTTGTCTTAAAGCAAGAGGTATGATGGTAAGCTTTGGAAATGCATCAGGTCCACTTGATCCAGTTAATGTTCCAAAAGATATTCAACCTAAAGGACTTTATTTGACAAGACCTTCAATTGGACAATATTTTACGAATAGAAAAGAACTGCAAGCTGGGGCGAATGCTGTATTTGAAAAAGTTAAATTTGGTAAAATTAAAATTAAAATTTCAAAGGAATATAGTTTAATAGATGCAAAAAAGGCCCATGAAGATCTAGAGGCAAGAAAACTTACAGGCCCAGCAATATTAATTCCTTAATGAATAAGAAAATAATTTCTCCTTGTATTAGTATTTGCAGGACTGACCCTGTAACAGGTTTTTGTTATGGTTGTGCAAGAACCAATGAAGAGAAGAGACAGTGGAAGGATGAAAGTGTTACTGACGGTTGGAAAGAGGAAAATCTAAAACTTATTTTAACTAGAATGCAAGGTTGGCAATTAAAAACTTTTAAAGAATCCTATGATCATAAAAAAAATAAAGGTATTTCTTTATTTAAAAAAAAGTTATTAGAGAATTAATATTTACAAATCGTTTTTCATCGAGTCCATATCACTCAAATGAAATTTTAAGGCCTGGTTAGACAGTCTAATTTCTTGCAAAAATAAAAAAATGGAAACGATCATGCAGACACAGCACGCCGCAAAGTTTATTCTAGCAACTTGCAGACTTCCCAGGTAAAGTAATAAAACTGTTGTCATATTAAATAAAAAACCAAATGCAGCAAAACCCATCGTGTATTTTAAAAGATTTGTTCTGTTGTTAAGAACATGTAATTGATTTTCTAATTGTGGCGGGGTTGTTTTTTCAAAAATTAATTGATCGTGTAGCTTTCTAATAAGCCCGCTTAATGTATGAAATCTGTTGCTATACATTGTCATCATCAAAGGGATAGCTGGAAACATTAATGCTGCAACTGTGTAATCTATATCCATATCGAATCGAATTGATTATGAGGTTACTGTTTGATATTTACAAGTAATATTTCATGTCTCATTTAAAGATATTCATAGATTTAACAAGGCTTAATAAGCCTATAGGATTTATGCTTTTGTTTTGGCCTTGTGGTTGGGGGTTGGCTTATGCTTATTCTCTTAACCAAAACTTAGGTCAATTTTTATTATATTTAATTTTATTTTTTTTTGGATCAGTCTTGATGAGAAGTGCGGGATGCATCTTTAATGATATTGTTGATAAAGATTATGACAGGAAGGTTAAAAGAACAAAATCAAGACCTGTTGCTTCAAAAAAAATTACAGTGAAACTCGCGTTAACATATGTTTTGTGTCTTTGCTTTATTGCGTTCACAATATTAATCCAATTCAATTTTCTCACAATTATTCTTGGGATGAGCTCAATGTTGCTCGCCTTCGCATACCCTTTTATGAAAAGAATAACTTATTGGCCTCAACTTTTTTTAGGTATTACTTTTAATTGGGGGATCATAATGGCTTGGGTAGCGATGAATGGTAATATAACTCTTGAAATTATTATTTTATATATATCAGCCATATTTTGGACATTGGGATATGACACCATTTATGGAGCTCAAGATATGTCAGACGATGAAATAATAGGACTTAAATCTACGTCCATAAAATTTAAAAAAAATATTAATTTATTTTTATCAACGTCATTTTTAGTGACTCTAATGTTGCTTATTTATCTTTTTCAGGGAAATTTTGGAAAAAATGTTTTTTCTTTTTTTTTCGTTCTCTTTACATTTAGTCTGGTTTATCAATTAGTAAAATTTAAAAAAAATAATCCTAGGAATTTTTTAAAGTTATTTAAGATAAATAATTTATCTGGTTTATTCCTTTTTCTAGGTATTGTTTCTTTAAATATATAAAATGCAATTTATAGAACTTAAAATAATTTTAAAAAGACTTTTTAAAGAATATGTAAAAATACATTTAAAAAAGATTTATATTGCTCTTTTTTTGTCTATAATAGTTGCCGCGAGTACCTCCGGAATAGCATGGCTACTAGATCCAGCGGTAAAGAAAATATTTATTGAACAGAATGATGTATTTGCTTGGGCTATACCTTTATTAATTGTGGTTGCTTTTACTAGTAAAGGTTTATCTCTTTATTTCGCAAGAATAAATATTATTAGAGTTGGAGAAGAAGTCGCTGGACAATTAAAGAAAAAAATTGCTTCTAATATATTAACATCTGATATTCAAACATTAGAGAACAGGCACTCAGGAAAATATATTTCTAATGTAATGTTTGATGCACATCATGTTCAAAATCTTGTAAGCACAGGTGTATTAAATATAATGAAAGACTCGTTTTCTGTCATAGCATTAGTTTCTTTAATGTTTTACCAAAACTGGAAGTTAGCATTGTTTGCATTATTGATGATGCCTTTAGCAGGAGGCTTAGCAAAATCTTTAGGTAAAAGAATAGGAAAAGCTACGTCTAAAGCCGGTACATCATCGGGAAACTTAGCGACACTTTTAGCTGAAATACTTAGAGCGTCAAAAATGATTAGAATTTATCAAAATGAAGAAAGTGAAAAAGAAAAAGCTGATAAATTTATAGATGATTTAGTTGAGAAAAATATAAAAATTGGTAGCGTTATGATACGCGCAACTCCAATAATGGAGGCGTTGACTGGTTTAATGATAGCTGGCTTTATTGTTTTTTCAGGCAAACTTATTGCTTCAGGAGAATTAGGTGTAAATAATTTTTTCTCATTTTTAGCTGCAATGATGTTGGCGTATCAACCTATAAGATCTTTAGCAACGATTAACATGGCTGCGTACCAAGGTGCGGCTGCATTTAAAAGAATTAGTGAAATAATAGATAAAGATATTCTTATCAAAGAAATAATAGACTCACCAAGTTTAATTATAAAAAACTCTGAAATTAGATTTAACAATGTGGGATTTAGTTACGAATTAACTGATGATAAAGCAATTAAAGATATAAATCTTAATATTAAAGGTAATACTATGTCAGCATTTGTTGGTCACAGCGGAGCTGGTAAAAGTACAATTTTAAACTTGCTCCCAAGATTTTATGATCCTCAAGAAGGGGTTATAGAAATTGATAACCAAAATATAAGTAATGTTTCTTTAAAATCATTAAGAAAAAATATTTCTATGGTTAGTCAAGATGTCGTTTTATTTGATGATACAATCAAAAATAATATATCTTACGCGAAAATTAACGCTTCGGATGAAGAAATAATTAATGCTTGTAAATACGCAGCAGCTGACGAATTCATTGATAAATTGCCAAAAGGTTATGAAACACTAATTGGCGAAAATGGAGTTAGACTTTCAGGAGGGCAGAAACAAAGAATTTCAATTGCTAGAGCAGTTCTAAAGGAATCTCCTATTATTTTATTAGATGAAGCTACTTCCTCATTGGATGCAGAATCCGAAGAAATAGTACAAAATGCCATTAGCAATTTAACTAAAAATAAAACAACTTTAGTTATAGCACACAGGCTTTCTACTATTCACAATGCTGATAAAATATTTGTAATGAAGAATGGTCAAGTAATAAATTCTGGAGATCATGATTATTTAATAAGTAATTGTGAAGAGTATAAATCTCTTTATAAAAAACAACTAAAATAAGATGATTCTTGCATATAGGATCTTTACAACAATTTTATATCCTTTTTTACTTATATTTATTTATTATAGAAAAATTTTAAAGAAAGAGGATAAAAAGAGATACAAAGAAAAAATTTTTATTTCACATTTCAATGTTGTGAATAAAGACGATAAAAAATTAATTTGGTTTCATGCTGCTAGCATCGGTGAATTTAAAAGTATAATTCCAATTATTTATCAAATAAAAATTAATAATAAAAATTTTAGAATTCTTGTTACAACTACTACCTTAAGTTCGGGAAGACTCGCTGATATAGAGTTGAAGAAGCTAGATAATGTTGAACATAGGTATTTTCCTTTAGATGTTGAATTTTTAATAGATAGATTTTTAAATTTGTGGAAGCCTGATAAAATTTTTCTTGTGGACTCAGAGATTTGGCCAAATTTGGTTTTGAAAGCTAATAGATATAAAATTCCTATAGCAATTATAAATGCTAGATTAACATCAAAAACATTTTCAAAATGGATGGTTTTTTCAAACTATGCAAAAAAAATATTTGGGATATTTGATCTATGTATATGTTCAAATATTGAAACTAAAAATTATTTAGAAAAATTTAATGTTAAAAATGTTCATTTTAAAGGAAATATAAAATTAATTGATGAGATTAACGAAAAAGAAATTATTAATATAAATGAGAAATTCTTATCACAAAAAAAAATTTGGTTTGCGGCAAGCACCCACAAGGAAGAAGATATTTTTTGCTTGAAAACTCACACAAAATTAAAAGAAAAATATAAAGATATAGTAACAATCATAGCTCCAAGACATATCGAAAGATCGAAAAATATAAAGTCTTTGGCTAAAAATTTTAAATTAACATCTCAAATACTTGATAAAGATAGTCTTATCTTAGAAGATAAAGAAATAATCATTATTAATTATTTTGGTGCTTTAAAGGATTATTTTAAGTATGCTAGAAGTGTATTCATTGGAAAATCATCAATCAAAAAATATAGTAAGAGCGGTGGTCAAAATCCAATTGAAGCTGCAAAACTTAATTGTAAAATTTATCACGGCCCATATGTTTATAACTTTAAGGAAATATATGAGTTCTTAGAAAAAAATAATATCTCTAAAAAAATTAACAATTATGAAGAATTAAGTGAAAATTTAATTTTTGATTTTAGAAATATCACAAAAAAAGATAAAAAAAATTCTGAGTTCATGAAAAATCTAGCTCAAAAAACTTTAACAGATACAATGAAATTGGTGGATAATTTTATAAGATAATGGTTATGATGAAGCCAAAATTCTGGGATAAGAAAAATAGCTTAATGTCATTTTTACTTTTTCCTTTTTCGTTAATGGTTATTTTCTTTATTTTTATAAAAAAAAAAATTACCAAATTACACACCTTTAAGATTCCAATTATCTGCATTGGAAATGTTTATGTGGGAGGCACAGGCAAAACTCCAACCTCAATTCTATTGGCTAATGATATTGAAAGATTGGGTAAAAAAACTGTCATTTTAAGAAAATATTATAAAGATCATTTTGATGAGCATGATTTAATAAGGAAAAATTTTAAAAATTTAATTTTAAATCGAAGTAGAATAAATGGACTTTTAGAGGCAGAAAAATCTAAATATGATATTGCAATTCTTGATGATGGTCTTCAAGATTACAATATAAAAAAAAATTTAAGTATTGTTTGCTTCAATGAAAAACAATTAATTGGAAACGGACATGTTTTACCTGCTGGTCCGCTAAGAGAAAAACTGAATGTTTTAAAAAATATAGATATTGTCATTATAAACGGAGATAAAAATGAAAAGTTTGAAAAGAAAATTTTAGGTATTAATGAAAAAATAGATATTTTTTATTCATCATTTGAACCAGTAAATATTGATCAATTTAAAAATAAAAGATTGTTTGCTTTAGCTGGAATCGGAAACCCTGAAAATTTTTTTCAACTTATTGAAAAAAATAATTTGAATATTAAAAAAAAAATAATTTTTCCTGATCATTATAATTTTGAAAAAGATGAGATTAATAAAATTTTACATAGTGCTGAGAAAGAAGACTGTCAAATCATTATGACTGAAAAAGATTATTTTAAGTTTAAAGGTCACAAAACAGAAAGAATAAATTTCTTAAGGGTAAAGCTACAGATACAAAATAAAAAAAAACTTCTTAATAGAATAATAAATTTAAATGATAAAAATATTTAATTACTTTTTACAATCAATTGCAATTTACTTGTTTTTTTTTATTGGGCGTATTTTAGGATTGAAAATAAGTAGAAATTTATTTTCTTTTTTATTTTCTTTTCTGGGTCCAATGTTTAAATCTAAGAAGATAATTGAAAATAATTTAAAAGTATTTTCAAATAAAGTTTCAAATGTTGAAATAAATAAAATAAAAAAAAATATGTGGAAAAATTATGGAATGACTTTTATTGAATATGTTTTCTTAAATCATTTTAAAAAAAATAATAATCATATTTTAATTAAAAATAAAGAAAACCTAGAACAAATAATTAAGACAAAAGAGCCAGTAATTTTTGTTTCCGGTCATTTTGCAAATTTCGAATTAATGGCAATGGAAATAACTAAAAAAAATATTCCACTAGCTGCTATTTATAGGCCTCTCAATAATATTTTTTTGAATTCATTTATGGAATATTTGAGAAAAAAATATATTTGCAAGAATCAAATTAAAAAAGGAATTAAAGGTGTAAAAGACTCAATTGAATATTTAAAAAATAAACACTCTATTGCTCTTATGATAGATCAGAGAGTGAGTGAAGGCATATGGGTAAATTTTTTTAATAAACCTGCGCTTACCACAACTTTACCGGCTCAACTGTCAATCAAGTTTGAAATTGATATTATACCTGTATATATCGAAAGAACGAAAGATAATAATTTTGTTCTGGAATTTCAGGATCGATTAAATCCTAAAAACTTTTCTAATAAGCAAGTTCTTACTGAAAAATTAAATAATGTTTTAGAGAAAATGGTGATTAAAAATCCACATCAATGGATTTGGACACATAATCGGTGGAAATAAGAATTATTTTTTTTGTTTTTTAAATCGTTCATTTGCTTCGATTGGGGAAAAATATGCTTCCTGTAAATCCACATTCCAATAATTTAAATTTTGTAATTTTATTTCCTTTCCTGATATAGCACATAAAACATGATCGCCCTCCTCCACAATCTCAAAATAGTTGTGCTTAAAAATAAGTTTAGCTTTTTTTTTACCCATCAATAAATTATACAATATATATTCTGACATGAATATTGGATTAATTGGAAGCGGTGGAAGAGAGCATGCTATTTGCAAGAAAATATTCGAGTCAAATCAAGTAAATAAAATAATTTGCTTTCCTGGAAATGCTGGTACTTCTAATATTGCAATTAATATAAGCGTAGATATTTTAAATTTTAAAAAATTACTTAAATTAATAAGGCTATATAAAATTGATCTTGTAATTGTAGGTCCAGAAGAACCCTTGGTAAAAGGTGTGGTAGATTTTTTAAAAAAAAATAAAATAAAAGTTTTTGGCCCAAATAAATACGCTGCGAAATTAGAGGGTTCAAAAGCTTTTATGAAAAAGATTTGCTACGAATATGAAATTCCGACAGCTAGATTTAAAATTTGTAACAACTCAAATCACGTAAAAAATTTTATAAATAAATGTAATTTACCGATAGTTGTTAAAGCTGATGGGCTAGCTGCTGGAAAAGGAGTTGTAATTTGTAAAACAAAAAAACAAGTTATGAAAACCACCTCTGAAATTTTTGAAGGTAAATTTAAGTCTTCAAAGAAAGTGGTTTTAGAGGAATTTTTAGAGGGAGAGGAAGCAAGTTATTTTTTAATTGTTGATAATAATAACTTTAGATTTTTTGGATCAGCTCAGGACCATAAACGTGTGTATGAAAAGGACAAAGGACCAAATACAGGAGGAATGGGTGCTTATTCTCCAGCACCAATTGTTACAAAAACGTTAGAGCAAAAAATAATATCTAAAATAGTTAAACCAACATTAAATGCTCTAAAATCAAAAAAAAATCCTTACAGTGGTTTTTTATATGTTGGTTTGATGATAAAGGATAATGAACCATACCTAATAGAATTTAACATAAGGATGGGCGACCCCGAATGCCAGGTCATACTTCCAAGATTAAAAACTGATATAGTAAAGATTTTTAAAAATTGCACCGAAAATAAATTAAGTAAAATTAAGTTAGAGTGGAAAAAGGAAAAAAGCATGACAATTGTATTATGTGCTAAGGGATATCCTGGATCGTACAAAAAAAATCTAAAAATAAAAAATTACCATAAAATTAAATTATCAAGATCAGATTTTATTTATCATGCTGGAACTAAATTTTTAAATAATGAATTAACATCAAATGGGGGTAGGGTTTTAAATGTAACATCGATTGGTAACAGTTTTTTTAATATAAGGAAAAGAATAATATCTTTAATAAAAAAATTAAACTGGAAACACGGTTTTTATAGAAAAGATATTGGATGGAAAGTAATAAAAAGATGAGAATTATTAGTGGGGTTTTAAAAGGTAGAGTTATCGACTTTTTAAAAAATACTAAAACAAGACCACTAAAAGATGCGGTAAAAGAGAATATTTTTAATATTTTAAAACACTCAAATCTTATAAATGTAAAAATTGAAAACTCTAACGTTCTTGATCTATACTCAGGAGTGGGGTCTTTTGGCATAGAATGTATATCTAATGGTGCTGAAAAAGTAACATTTATTGAACAAGACCCAGTTGCAGCAAATATATTAAATAAAAATTTAATTGAATTATCGATTGAAAATAGATCAAAAGTTTACAAGAATAAAATTGAAGATATTTTAGCAAGTAATTTCAATGAAAAGTTCCATATTTTTTTTTTGGACCCGCCATTTTCAGATATTAATTTCTTCTATAATTTAAAGTTGGTTAAAGAAAAAAAAATTTTTGAAAAAAATCACATTGTAATTATTCATAGAGATAAAAAAACTAATGATGAATTCAAGGATATTTTAAATATAATTCAAGTAAATCACTATGGAAGATCAAAGATTATATTTGGCTTTTTTAACTAAGTAAATTTTTAGTATAGATTTTTACTTGTTCAACCGCAGGCTGATCAAAAGGATTTATTTTCAGAAGCTTTCCTATAAGCGCTGTTTCTAATATAAAATAAGAGAATAGTTCACCTAAATTTTCCTCATTTATTTTATTTATTTTAAACTCTTTGAAAGAAATATTTTTTTTTCTAAGTGTCTTTATCAATGCTAATTTTTGAGCTTCTTTTACTTTGCTTAACTTTTTATTGTTTAAAAAATTTTTAGCATTTAAACTTTTTTTTACTTTTATTTTTACATTAGATTTATTTTCTACATTAAAAATATAAAATATTTTATCATTTGGTCCATCTAAATATAATTGTAATAAACTATGATGATCTTTAGGAACATTTGAAATGACTGGCAAAAACCCTAAACCTTTTTTTCCCAGACTCTCTGCAATTAATTGCTGGTACCAAAAAAGAAACTTTTCAAACTCTGGGGAATAATTTAAAAAAATTAAGCTTCTAATTTTTTTTGAATTAAGTAAATGAGCTAATTCTATGACATTATTTTTAAGTATAGTTTTTTTCTTACCATTAAAAAAGAGTTCGGTTCTCGATCTTAATTTTGAAATATTTATTCCCATCAAATAAGCTGGTACGATCCCAACTTCTGAAAGCACTGAATATCTTCCTCCTATATAATTTTTGTGTTTAACATAAAAAATATTTAATTTTTTGGATAGTGAAAATAATAAATTATTATTTTCTTCGGTAATTATAATTATATTTTTTGATTTTTTTTTAAGAATATTTAACGCAAACATATTTGATAATGTTTCAATAGTATTTCCGGATTTAGAAATAACTATAAAAAGTATTTTGTTTAATTTTTTTTTTGTGAAAGTTTCAATTTGTTTTGGATCAAGATTGTCAAAAAAATAAACCTTTTTATTTATTTTTTTGTATAAAAAATTGTATATTGCTTCAGATCCTAAGATTGATCCACCCATACCTATGAGTGCGATTGTTTTAAATTTTTTAAACTTTTTTAATTGTTTGTAATCAAAATTGAAATTAAAGTTTTTTTTTAAAACACTTAAAGTTTGATTTTCTGTTTTATAATTTTTTATTCCATCAAAAATGGAATTTAGTTGATTTGACAATTTTTTCTTTATACTTTTTTTTATCTTTTTTATAATAAAGTTATTGAATTTAATATTGTTTTTATTCATCAACGTATTTTTTCTAATATTGAACTTTCAACGGATGAAGATTTTTTGTTATTTGCAGTTGGGTTTTCAGTTGTTTTTAAAATTTTTTTTATTTTATTGTCCTCTTTACTCGCGCTACTTTTTTTAACACCTGGCTCAGGTAACTCATTATAGTTCGGAGGTAGGGCAAGAGGCTCATTTTTTTCAATTAAAAATTCATCATTGGTTGCTTTTTTTTCGTTACGTAAGACTTTTCCAGCATCTGATAATCCGCCACACGCAGTTAAAATTATTGCCAAAAAAAAATTTATTAATATTTTAATCATAATTAATTTTGCTCTCTTTCGTACCCTCTTATTAAAAAAATTAATATTCCAAGAGTGATAAATATATCTGCTACATTAAAAGTAAACCAATGGAAATTATTATAATGTAAATCTATAAAATCTGGTACAGCATTATAAACTATTCTATCATAAAAGTTTCCTGCAGCTCCACCAACTATAATTGAAAATATAAATTTATCTAGCATTTTTGAAATTATGCTTAGGTAAATTATTAAAAGTATGACCGCACCAATGAGAGCTGTGATAAAGTTATAAATGTTAGAAGAATCAAAATTTAACAGGCCGAAACCTATTCCGGTATTCCAAATTAAATCAAAATTTATAAAATCATTAATATAATATGCACTTTCATTAAAATTATTTATTATTTTAAACTTGGTTATTCTATCAAATAAAAAAATAGTCAAAATAATTAAAGCACAATAGATATTATTTTTTTTTAATAAATTATTTTTTATTTCTGACAGACTTTCTAAAAAATTCATTTCATATTAAGGTAGAGCATCTATTACATTTTTGTTCTAAAATTTTCCAACATCTTGGACACTTGTTGCCTTTTGCTTTATTTACTTCAATTTTCAAGTTTCCACTTTGTGATAATGTTTTTTCTGCTTTTGAAGTAATTAAATACTCTGCCAGATCTAAATCCTTTAATAATTCAAATTTTTTTTTATCAACTGTTAATCTTACCTCTGCTTCTAAACTTGATCCAATCTCTTTACTAGATCTTTTTGCTTCAATAGCTATGTTTGCTTCTTGTTTAATTTTAAACAATTGCTCCCATTTATCATTTAATTTTTTATTTGCCCAATTTTCTGGCACTTGCACAAAAGAATACTCATGTATGTTTTTTTCTTCCTTAGTAATCAAGCTAAATACTTCATCCGATGTGAAAACTAAGATTGGAGCGAACCATTTTACCAAACTTTCTAAAATAATATTTAAAACCACTACACAATTTTTTCTTTTTTTTGAATTTAAATCATCACAATAAAGGACGTCTTTTCTTATATCAAAATAAAATGAAGAAAGATCTAGAGTACAAAAATTCAATAATTCTTTATAAAGCTTATGAAAATTATAATTTTTCAAATTTTCTTCTACAGACTTACTAATATAGTAAATTTTATGTAGTATATATTGTTCTAATTCTTCAAATTCTTCTAAATTCAACTCTTTGAAATTTTGCTTTTCAAATTTGTCTTTCAAATTTCCAAGCATAAATCTAAAAGTGTTTCTAATTTTTCTGTAAGACTCTGCGTGTTGAGCAAGAATGTTTTTATCTATTCTCAAATCTTCAGCATAATCAGAGGATGCAACCCAAACTCTCAAGATGTCTGCTCCATAATTTTTTAAAATATCTTCAGGAGAAATAACATTTCCCATTGATTTAGACATTTTCATTCCTTTTCCATCAACTACAAAGCCGTGTGAAAGAATGCTTTCAAATGGTGCTTTGCCTCTTGTTCCGCAAGACTCCAACAAAGAAGAATGGAACCAGCCTCTATGTTGATCGGATCCTTCTAAATACATATCTGCTGGCCATTTTAAATCTTTTCTTTTTTCTAAAACAAAACTATGTGTTGATCCACTATCAAACCACACCTCTACAATATCATTAAGTTTCTCATACTCATTTGGATTGTATTTCTCACCTAAAAAAACTTTTGGGTCATCTGTAAACCAGCAATCTGAGCCTTGCTTCTCATAAATTGAAGCTATTCTCTCAATAACTTTTTGATCTTTAAGTGGCTCTTTAGTTTTTTTATTAATAAAAATTGGCAAAGGAACACCCCAGACTCTTTGCCTTGACACGCACCAATCCGGTCTACCTTCAATCATTGATAAAAGTCTTTCTTTTCCTTTTTTTGGATAAAAAATAGTATTATTTATTGCTTTAATAGCTTTATCTCTTAGGTCATTTTTTTGCATTGAAATAAACCATTGTGGTGTTGCTCTATAAACTAAAGGTGCTTTAGATCGCCATGAATGAGGATAACTATGATGAAGTTTGTCATTCTTAAGTAATTTTTTTTGTTCTTTTAATTTTTCTATTACAATTGGATCTGCTTTAAAAATATGTGTATTTGTAAAATATGGTATTTCCTCAGTGTAGAGACCTGCATTGTTCACAGTATAAAGTGATGGAATATTATTTTTTAAACATAAATTAAAATCATCCGGACCATGACTTGGAGCACAGTGAACAATTCCAGTACCTTGTTCTAAATTTACAAATTGAGCATCTAACATAGGAACATCATATTCAAATTTCATTTTTACGAATGGATGGCTGCAAACTGTTCCTATAAATTCAGAACCTTTAAAAGTTTTTATTTCTTCAAAAGATTTGATGTCACATTCTTTAGAAATTGTATCAATCAAGTTCTTTGCGACTACGATTTTTTTATCTTTAAAATGCTCTAAATCCTCAATTTTTAATACTGAATAATCAATATTGCTATTAAATGCTAAAGCTTTATTAGCTGGTATTGTCCATGGCGTTGTAGTCCAGATGATTATGCTAACATCTTTTAGAAAATCTTTATTGGTTTCTTTTACCTTAAAAGCCGCATATATTGTATTAGAAGTGTGATCCATGTATTCAACTTCTGCATCAGCTAAGGCGGTCTTCTCCACAGTTGACCATAAAACAGGTTTAAAGCCTTGATATAAACTTCCATCTAGAAGAAATTTACCTAGTTCTCTAACTATTTGAGCTTCTGCTTCATGGCTCATTGTAGAATAATAATTATCAAAATCTCCCACCACTCCTAAACGCTTAAATTCTTTTATGTGAACATCTATCCAGCTTTTAGCAAACTCTCTACATTCTTGTCTAAAGTCTTTAATTGGAACTTCATCTTTATTTTTTTTCTTTTTTTTGTATTGCTCTTCAATTTTCCATTCGATAGGAAGTCCATGACAATCCCAGCCCGGGACATATACTGAGTCTTTACCGCTCATTTGGTGAAAACGAGTAATTATATCTTTTAAAATTTTATTAAGTGCAGTTCCCATATGAATGTGTCCATTTGCATACGGTGGGCCATCGTGTAAAATAAATTTTTCTTTTCCTTTAGAATTTTTTCTAAGCTTTTCAAATAATTTATTTCTTTCCCATTTTTTCAAAATTTCAGGTTCTTTTGTAGGCAAACTTGCTTTCATAGAAAAGGCTGTTTTAGGAAGCTGTAAATTATCTTTAGACATATTTATTTTTTTGCTTGTTTTATATCTAGTTTTATTTGTTTTTTTAAATGCTCAAAACTTTTAAATTTTTTTTCCGATCTTATAAATTTTTTAAAGTTAATTTTAATTACTTTATTATATAAATTTTTACTAATTCCAAATATATTTGTTTCTAATAATAATTTTTGTCCATTAAATGTTGGCCTATAACCTATATTGGCAACACCATTCTTATAAAAGCCATTGCCATTAACTTTTACTGCGTAAACTCCTAATTTAGGTATTACGTAATTATCAAGTTTCATATTGCAGGTTGGAAAACCTATTTTCCGTCCTACTTTGTTTCCTTTAACTACTCTTCCTTCAATACACCAGTAACGATTTAGTAATTTATTTACTAATTCAATTTTACCCGCTCTAATTTTTTCTCTAACAAATGTCGAAGAAATAGTTCTTTCATTTTTTTTGTAAGGACTTGTAATAATATTTTTGTAATTAAACGTTTTTTCAAATTTTTTTAAAGTTTGTATATTTCCTTGCCGTTTAAAACCAAATTTAAAATTCTTACTAACGTATAAATATTTACATTTTGTTTTTTTATTAATAATTTTACTAATAAATTGTTCTGCTGTTAAAGAAGAAAATTTTTTGTTAAATTTAATTATAATCAAAAAATCTAATTTAAATTTTTTAAGTTGCTTTTTTTTTTGCTCTAATGAATTAATTCTATGATTTTTATTTTTTTTATTAAAAAACATTACAGGCACCGGCTCAAAGGTCATAATGCCAAAAGGTAATTTAAATTTTTTAGCTTTTAGCCTTGCTTCGTTAATAACTTTTTGATGACCAAGATGTAATCCATCAAAGTTACCTATTGCTATTACACCATTCAGGTGTTTGCGATTTAAATTTGCATTATTATAAATTTTCATTACCACTTAAGTTCTTTCTGAAAAAAATTCACTTTTACATCGTATTGTTCAAGAAGATATCTTAGTTCTGAGATATTTTTACATTCTTCTTTGTGAACTCCGTCAGATATAAATATGCAGTCTATGTGTAAATTGTTAGCCCCTTTAATATCTGTTCTAAGATTGTCACCAATAGCTAAAACTTTTTCATTTGAACTAAAGCACATTCTATAAATTTCTTTGTGTGGTTTTCCAAAATAAATTACTTCTCCACCTAATTCCTCAAATACTTTTGCTACTGATCCAGCACACAGCTCCTCAATATTTCCTTTGTGTACTATTAAATCTGGATTAGTACAGACTAATTTTTTAGAAATATATTTTTTTAAAAGACTTTTGTAATATTCTAAATCATTCTCATGTTCGTCAAATAAACCTGTGCATAAAATAAAATCACTTTTTTCAAGATTGGTTTTGTTGCTTTTTACTTTTTCAAAAATAGAAGTATCCCTAGATGGACCTAAATGATAGAAAGTCTTACCAAATTTATTTCTGTTTATTGCGTGCATAGCTGCTTCGCCTGAGGTAATGACATTTGAAAGAAATTTTCTATCCATGTTCATTTTAATTAGAAAATTGACAACCTTTGAACTGGGCCTTGGAGCGTTCGATAAAAAAACAATCTTTTTTGAATTATTTTTTAAATGCTCAATTGCCTCTATTGCTTTTGGATTAAGCACCACTCCATTATGTACCACACCCCATAAATCTATTACGAAAGTGTCGTAATCTTTGTATATTTCAGATAGGTGATTTAATTCTTTCAATTTAATGTTTCTTTCTTCTCATTATCTATAAAATACAGTATTTATAGGTTTTTTTAATGATATTTGCCTCTTGAAATCTTATTAAAACATACCATATCAACACTACGTAAAAAATTATAGGAGAAAATACATATGAAATTTAGACCTTTGCACGATCGTGTGCTTATTAAAGTGCTAGACAGTGAAGAAAAAACTTCTGGCGGAATTATTATCCCTGATACGGCTAAGGAAAAGCCCCAAGAAGGCGAAGTTGTGGCTGTTGGACCTGGTGCAAAAAACGAAGATGGGAAGGTATCTGCAATGGATGTTAAAGTTGGAGACATAGTTCTTTTCGGAAAGTGGTCTGGAACTGAAGTAAAAATTGACGGTAAAGATTATAGCATTATGAAAGAGACAGACATAATGGGAATTTCAAAAAGTAAAAAATAACCTTTGTAGGAGGAGGAAATGGCAAAAATAATTAAATTTGATACAGAAGCGAGATCAAAAATGCTCACTGGAGTAAACACTCTAGCTAATGCTGTAAAAGTAACGTTAGGTCCGAAAGGACGAAATGTGGTGATGGATAAGTCTTATGGAGCTCCAAGAACTACAAAAGATGGTGTCTCAGTTGCAAAAGAAATTGAACTTGAAGATAAATTTGAGAACATGGGAGCTCAAATGGTAAAAGAAGTTGCGAGCAAAACAAATGACAACGCCGGCGATGGAACTACCACTGCAACTATTCTTACTCAAGCAATTGTTAACGAAGGACTTAAATACGTTACAGCTGGAATGAATCCAATGGATATCAAACGAGGTATCGATAAAGCAGTAGAACAAGTAATCGATAAATTAAAAACATCTTCTAAAAAAGTAAAAGCAAATGAGGAAGTGGCTCAAGTCGGAACAATTTCAGCAAATGGCGAAAAATCAATTGGCGATATGATTTCAAAAGCAATGCAGAAGGTTGGTAATGAAGGTGTTATCACAGTTGAAGAAGCAAAAGGAGTTGAAACAGAATTAGATGTTGTTGAAGGTATGCAGTTCGACAGAGGATATCTTTCTCCCTACTTTGTTACTAATACTGAAAAGATGACAACGGAACTTGAAAATCCTTTAGTTCTTTTAGTAGAAAAAAAACTAACAAACTTACAACCAATGGTACCATTGTTAGAGTCAGTAGTACAAGCAAACAGACCATTGATGATTATTTCTGAGGATGTTGAAGGCGAAGCTTTAGCTACTTTAGTAGTAAACAAATTAAGGGGTGGTCTTAAAGTTGTAGCTGTAAAAGCTCCAGGATTTGGTGACAGAAGAAAAGCAATGTTAGAGGACATCGCTATTCTTACTGGTGGTCAAGTAATCTCGGAGGATCTTGGTATAAAATTAGAGAATGTAAAAATAGGAGACCTTGGTTCTTGTAAAAAAGTAAAAATTGATAAGGAAAATAGTACTATAGTAGCTGGTGAGGGTAAAAAATCAGATATCGAAGCAAGATGTAATCAAATTAGATCTGAGATCAATGAGACAACATCGGACTACGATAAAGAAAAACTTCAAGAAAGATTGGCTAAACTTGCTGGTGGTGTTGCCGTAATTAAAGTTGGTGGTGCAACTGAAGTTGAGGTTAAAGAAAGAAAAGATAGAGTTGAAGATGCTCTTAACGCTACAAGAGCTGCCGTTGAAGAAGGAGTGGTAATCGGCGGTGGATGTGCTTTGCTTTATGCTGCACAAGATTTAGATGGTGTAAAAGTAAAAGGTGACGACCAAAAAGCTGGTGTTGAAATAGTTAAAAAGGCTCTTCAAGCTCCAATCAGACAAATTACTGCAAACGCTGGTGTCGATGGGTCTGTAGTTGTAGGTAAACTTTTAGAGGGAAAAAAAGCTTCTCAAGGTTATGATGCTCAGAATGAAGATTATGTAGATATGTTTGCTAAAGGAATAATAGATCCAACTAAAGTTGTAAGATCTGCGTTACAAGATGCTGCTTCAATAGCTGGATTATTAATTACAACTGAAGCAATGATAGCGGACAAGCCTGAAGAAAAAGATGCTGGTCCTGCAATGCCTCCAATGGGCGGCGGCATGGGCGGAATGGGCGGCATGGGCGGAATGGGAATGTAGTTTCACCTACCCAAAGATTTTAAAAAAGGCTGTAACTTAGCAGCCTTTTTTTTTGCGATAAATAAACATGCTCTTGAACTAAGTATCAATCCATCTTTAAGAACTCTTAAGTTATTATCAGCTAAAGTTTTACCTGTAGATGTAATATCAGTAATTATTTCTGATGAGCCTATAAAAGGATATGTTTCTGTAGCGCCAAGACTGTATATCAATTTATACTGTGTAACTCCTTTAGAGATCAAAAAATCATTAGTTAAATTTGGATATTTGGTTGCAACTCTCAATCTGGTATTTCTTTTAGACCTAACATCAAATGATATTTCCTCGAGATCAGCAATCGTCTGCACATCTATCCAGTCGTTTGGCACAGCAATAACCAGGTTTGCATTTCCGTAATTAAGTTTTTTTTGAATATTTATTTTACCTTGCAAATTTTTACCTGATTCTTTTAATAGATCTAACCCAGATATTCCAATATCTAAAGTTCCATCTCCTAATCTTTGAATAATCTCTTTAGCGTGAAGAAAAATAATTTTGACATTGGGTTTATTTTCAATAGCGCCAAAATAATTTCTTTCTTTTTCACTTTGTATAATTTTTAAACCAGAATCATTAAAAAATGATACTGATTTTTCTTTTAATCGACCTTTACTTGGCAAGCCTATGGTAATTAAATCATTCATATATTTTTTAAATTAATTGCTGCACCGACGGCAGGAATACTCTTTTTAGCTCCTAAACTTTTAAGCAAATCATCATAACGACCACCTGAAGCAATTTCTTTTGTGCCTGAAAATACTTCAAACACAATTCCAGTATAATACTCAACGTCTCTGCCAAAATTTGTAACAAAATTTATATCGTGATTAAGTTTTTTTAAATTTTGAATAGATTT
>MDSV01046243.1_pt1 | contig 18856 bp, 11 predicted proteins | sample 810851 | NCBI WGS metagenome assembly MDSV01 (sample SAMN05326640, study PRJNA326480) | marine metagenome | isolation source: seawater | place: Atlantic Ocean: North East | collected 2012 | reverse complement strand
CATTTAATGATGGTTCAGCGGCCATTAATGTACTTATCATACTCGGCGCTGTATTTTGAGTACCAGTTTTTATTTTAGCTATTTGCTCAGCAGATGTTTGAGTATAGCCATTTTTTATGTACATGCTAATTAAATCTTCATCTGTAAAAGTACGTGTAACTTGGTTTATACCTAATTTCATATCCATAGGATCTCCACCAACATTAACTACACGTTTTACTTCACCTAGTTTTTTAATATCGTTTTCATAGCCTTTTATCTCAGCTTCTAACTGTATTATCTTTTGATTACCTGCAGAAGCGTCAGTACTACCAAGCTCTATACCTTCTTTTAGCTCATCTATTGCTTTTACATTTTTATTTATTAAACCTACTAAATTAGACTTAGCTTGCCACTTGGGACCAAAATGTTCAAACATTTTATTTTCAAAAGCTTGAAAACTTTTATCGTTAAAAACATTTATATCTTGATTGTTAAACTGTGCTCTTATGTAGTTTGCGTATTTTTCCTCTTGACCAAGATCTGCTTTCATAGCATTAAACAAACCACCACCGTAACTTTTACCTGTCATAGATAAAAAGTGATCGTAGGATATATTTAGACCTGTATCGTCTACTACTTTTTGATATATTTGTTTGTGGATTTCTGTTTCTTGTTCAGAAGTGAACATAGCTTGCGTGTCGTAGCTGTGCGGATTTTTTATTATACCAAACTCACCTGGGTTTTGTATATATTTTCTTAAATATTTTTCTGTAGTATTTACTAAGTTTGCTTGCTCTTCATCGGTAACTTTTCTTTTGACATTTCTAGTAAACTGATTAATACCTAGTTTTCTATCCATGGGATCAAAACCAGAACTAACATCATATGTTTCTTCTGTGTCTACAAAAGCATAATCATCAGGTGTTAAACCTGTTTTATTGAATATACCTTGTTGTGATTCATTACCTACATTTTCATTTAAAAAATTAACAAAGTCATCGTATGAGTCATATTGACCATATGCTCTATCTCTTTGTTGATTATATTGTGATGGTAGTTGAAATACTCTATTACTACCGTTAGCTGTTTTTACTCTAATAGCATCTCTACCACCTCTAGCTTCACTAAACTTATATGGACTTTTAGAGTATTTTAAGTTTAATTTTTTTACTAAATTTTCTTCAACCTTATCACCTTCATATTGCTCAAAGTCTTCCCTTGATATATGTATACTATCTTGTTTTGTTGGTGGATCACCAGCTTCTTTTACGTTGAATTTTTGTTTATACTCATCTAAGCTTAATTGGTTCTGATCAGCCGCGGCTTGAACCTCCTGTAGAGTGAGTTGTTTACCATCTACTTCAAACATTGTTTGTTATTTATTGATTAAAAAAGTCGTATATATTTTCGTATTTTGTTTTGTTAGCTTCACTATCATCAATACCACTAAAGTTTCTAAATAAATCTTTTAATGCAAATTGATCTTCAAGGTTTACATATTTTATTTCACCTTTTTTGTTTTTAGCATCAGTTATAACTGGTATAACTAACTGCTTAACACCATCTATTTCTACTATGTCAACCTTGTCTTGAACTATTTGATTACCATCAAACTCTTTATTTAGTGATGTTATTTGTAATAGCTTTTTAGCAGATTCTGGATCTTGTGGTCTAGACATTTTACCAAATTTATCAGACCAAACTTCAAATACTTGCTTATCGTATTGATTACTTAAACTATTTTTTAAACCACCTTCTACTATTTTCTTTAATCTAGCTGGTTTTAATGCGCCTTGTAATATACCACCTTTATTAAATGCTTTGTATAGCTCATCATAACCAGGCTCACCATCTTTAGGTAACATATTAGGTGTTACTTCTTCAAATTTAGTTACACCAACCTCTTCCATTGGAATATTAACTATAGCTTGTACTCTATCATATATAGGTTTACTACCTTGTGGATCGCTACTTAAACCAAATTGTTTCCAAGGTTTAGTTGTTTCTTCTTTTTCAGGATTATATTCTGGTCTTAATGAATCAGGTACTTCATTTAATATTTTATCTACAATAAAATCTTTAACAAGTTGTTTTTCTTTTTCAGTAGGACTTTCACCAACAAACCTTTGTTGACTACCGTTTATTAAACCGTCGTCACCCTTCATCATGTTAGCGTATATGTAACCATAACTACCATCAACATTGTTTATTATGTTTTCAGCTTCTTCGTTAGCTCTTTTCTTTAAATTAGTATATTGATCAGATGTTGACATACCAAATGTATAACCTTTTGCTTTAGACATTTCTGTTAATTCTTTTAACAAATCTAAATCATCTATATCCTCAAGTATATCAGCTCTTTTTTCTTTAGTTGGTTGAAACGTGGTACGCACTTGTTTTAATTCAGCTAATGTTACTCTTGTACCATCTTCCATTACAAATTCAGGCATTGTATTCTGATTTGCAAACTGACCTTTTGCTATTTTTTTTGCTTTATTTTTTCTAAACTTTAAAAAGCCAGATTCCATACCTTGTATATCGTTCCATGATTTACTGTGTTCTGGAAAGTCTACTGTAAATTTTCCACCACCAGTAGTTATTTCTCTTAAAAATTTAGAAGCATCAGCATTACCATTTAAAGCATACCAGTCTATATTTTCATCATTAAGTTGTGGTGAAGCACCAAACTCAGTAACCACTGCTTGTGCTTCATTTCTCATAGCACCTAAGTTTTGTATTCTACCTTGTGCAACTGCTTTTTGCTCTTTTTCTAATCCACTATATTCTTGAGAACCATTACCAAAATTAGTAGCACCATCAACACCCGATTGTATATTTTTATTAGCTTCACCTTTTACAGCGTTCATACCGTCTACGGTTAAAGCTGCTTTTTCTGATCTTTTTAGTTTTGCAAATGTACCTATTTGCTTACCCATTTCTTGTATAGAACCTTGTATAGCCGTGTTTATAGCTGCATAATCAGCTACGTCCGCTACTTTACCCATACGATAGTTACCTGTTGTAGGTGCTGCCGCTGGCATTTTTATATTAGGTCTAAAATTTGTTGATGATGTTGTTGTCGCCATAATTTAATTTTTTATTCTAGCTGTTCATTGCGTTATAAGTTCCAAGGCCAGCTGAAATAGCGTTAGGCATAGCTTGACCCCATATTTGACTTGATTGTCCAAATAATTTATTAGCGTTAGTTCTTTCACCTGTTGATATACCAGCTTGTCTATCTAAATAAGCTTGATCTCTTTGTTCTGTCACACCAAACTCGTATGCTCTACCCTCAGCAACCATTGATTGCATTCTTCTACCTTCACCAAGTCTAGCCATCATAGCACCTTGTTCACCTTGAGCCCTTGCTAATTCGTTTCTTGCTTCTTGTTGAGCAATTGAAGCTGATATACCTCTTTTACTCATTAAAGCTCCTTGAGCTAAAGCCGTAGCACCACCGCCACCAAAACCTAAACCTCTCATTGAATCTAAACTATTAGCTAAAGCAATATCTGATTGCTCAGCTTGAAAAGCCGCTGCTTCTGTTGAAACTTGTAAGTTAGCCATAGGATTATTTATCATACCTGATAGGCTAGTCATTTGATCGTAAGGATTTATTACGTCTTGTAACTGTGCTTCTCTAGCCTCCATACGGTTTTGAGCATCTCTAGCTCTTCCCGCTGCTCTTCTACCTTGTTTATTTGCTGCGCCGGCTGATATAGCACTACCCGCTATTGAAGCTACACCGACTGCTACTGCTATAAATGTCATAGTTTATTGTTTTTAAATTGTTCAGGTGTCATTGACACTATTTGTTTTTCTAATTCTTTAATATCTTTTGTATTCGTTGGATTTTTGTGTACGTTCACAAATATTGAATCTTCAACAGCGTATATAACTCGTCTTGATCCAGGTTCTGATACAGTATAACAAGGTGCGATATGTTCTATCTTTTTACCATTGTTATTTATCAGTACACGACCAGTCATCAAAAACCAGACATGTAGGTGATTATGTATCGCTCCAACAACGATTTGACCAGCCTTCATATCCATTTGTCTAATATAAAGTTGATCTGCAAATTTATGTGTTATAGGTATTTCATCTATAACAGGTATGTTTTTACCGTCACCGTAAAAACCTTTTTTATCGTTATTTTTTATAACCAAACTTTGTAGTTGATCTACATTTGGCATTTCTTTTAATTTCATATAATTTTATTTAGAAGATAATATAATTTCAGAACCTACAGAAAACAACTCTTGCTTAGTTCCACCAGCTGAAGCTGTAGGTGACCAATATTGCATAGTAACATCAACATAGTAACCTTTAACACCAGTTGAATTAAAGTGACTGTTATCGTAAAAAAAGTCTGTAGCTTTGTTTCTTATTTCGCTAAAATATTTATCTTCTTTTTTAACAAAACCTATTGTATTAGAACCATCTAAAGTACCTTCTTTTGGTACTATATAAGCTTCTAAAACAGAAGAGTTAGGAGCTGTTGACTCGCTAGCTTTCATTTCATTCATTTCCCAACCAGTCGAACCTTCGTAATTAATTGTTGCAAAAGTTTTCGTAACGCTTGGATTGTCATTGAAAACAAATTTAACATAAGAAGGATCAGAAAAATCAGCGCCATAAAAATTACCTCTAGGTACGCTAGTATCATAATGCTTATATAAATCTACGTTATTAAATGTATAAAATTCATTTTTTAAACTAAAACCAAATGTTGGTTTATATGTAAAAAATGATGTCCAACCTTGTATTTTGTCATCATAACACAATGTTCTATAACCAGCAATTGGCGATTGAATTGTTGGTACACCACCAGTACTCACTGCTCTTTTACCACCATCAACACTTGAACCTTGTAAAGATACTACATATTTACCTTTTTGTTCATCAAAAGCCCCATATATCTTATCACACAAAAACAGGTGATCTTTAAAAAAGTCTTTCATACCAGCCGCGGATATAGGTGTTAAACCTTGTCCACCACCTTGACCGGCAGATAATCTCATTATAGAACCTCTATTTTTATCAGCAAAATATTTTCTATTACCAAACACTGCAAAACTTTCAGGATTTTTACTTATACCGTATTTACCAGTGTAAGGAGTTATTTGACTTATAACTTTAGCACCAGCTGTTGTTAGGCCTTGCCCTTCAGCTGTATATATTATATCTTTATCTATTAACGCTCTACTAACTTTGTTTTCTTGGAATATATTTAAATTAGTTTCTTCAGCATATAGTTTTTGTATACTACCGTGTGATATATCAACAGCTCTACTAATTTCTTCAGCAACAGGAAATTGATTTAATTCGTTAAAATCTGTTCTTGCATTAAAAATACCACTATGTATCATAGCATTAGCTCTTACTTGAGTTTGATATTTTTCATCAGTAACATAAGCTCTAGGACCTAAACCCATTTGCTTACCATTAAATTCACCTTTTATTCTGTTTTCTTCAATATGAAATCTACCTGGTTTATGTGTGCCTGGGCTACTTCCACTCACATAGTTCTGTGTTCCACCTGATATTACTATCGAATTAAAATATGCTATTTCTATTGTTACTGCCATTTATTTATTTTTTAACATGCTGGACAAACTTGAGTTCCTGTTTGAACAACGCCGTTACTAATATTATATTCTGCTCCATCTGAGTCAAAAGCAAATTTACCAGAACCTCCAGCAAATAATCTGTTTTGTTGCGTTTGATCAGTGTATATTATATTGTTTACAAATATCTCCATACTAGTAGGTGCACTTGTAGCACTTCCTTTTACGGCATAATAAGTTGTTGCACTTCCTAAACATTTTTCATTACAAGCGTCTGTGGCATGAGCCCAACCTTGTATTGAAGTTGATGTTATTAATGTTATGTTAAAAGTACTTGACGCTGTAGCACCACCATTATCAGTTATGTTTAACGTTACAGCTTTTGAGGTACCAGTTCCAAACAAAGTACTTTCATTGTAACCAACCATTGTTTTTAATCTTATATTACCAGCTGGGCTTTGATCTAATGTTAAACCTGCAACTGGAGATCCTCCTATTGGTTCGGTTACACCACCAGGTGTTATGAATAATTGCCCAGCAGTACCAGAATCAGCACTTCCGTTTCTAGCCGCAACAGATCCTATAATAGTACCATTACCAGCACCCTGTACAATTGGACCACTACCACTAGCTAACGTAGGATTAGAGTTTGTAACATTTACGTCTATACTACTAGTAGTATTTAAACCACCAGTTTGTGTAACTTTTAAAGTTATTGTAAACGTGTCTTTACCTGTAAGATTTTTAAAAGTAAAAGTATCACTGGTTCTTAGTTGCCAGTTTGACCCAGATTGATTTATGTTAAATTTAGAAGTATAACTATTTCCATTACCATCGACAGCGTTTGTTATTTGAACATTAGTTATAGCTGCTGTTGTTATTGTTGCTGTAACATTACCTATAACCGTATTAACAGCAGAGCTTTCAGGAAAACTCTTTGTACCAGTTAAGTCTATGTTACTAGGACCGCTACTTGGTGAATTTTTTATTATATCATTTAAATCTTTTATTAAACCACCAGTTGATGTTTCGTAAAATATATCTAGTTTTGATTCAATAGGTTTTGTTTCAAAAACCATTAAACCACTTGAGCTAAACTGTGGTGTTTCACCAACACCAATATTACCATCACCTGGTAAACCAAATGGTGTATCAGTATCTATACTGTTAGCTGTTGTTGTGCTAATATCGATGTTATCAATACCAGCAGGTTCTTGTTTTAAATTAGGTAATTCAGCAACCAAAGGATTTGTTTCAGAATTATAAACAAAATTATATATTCTTCTTTTTGCTTTTAGTTCCGTACTACCACCTAAATCAGCATCGTCACCAGAATACAAGCCTTGCTCTACCGCTGTACCTATACTTATTACATCTATATATTCTTGACCAGCTGATTGATGCTCTGACGTTGATGTACCTGCCGCATCTTGTGGTATTACTTTAGGCCATAATTGTATTTCAGATCCAGCTAAACCTTCTCTTTCAAAATCATATTCTTTATCAACATCTCTTGGTACTTTATTTATATTATCACCATGTAGTGTTAACCAAGATCTTCCACCAGTTCCTGTATTTTGTTGACCTATTATTAATTGTTTATTAGTTGTAGGACCTGCGTCTGTTGTGTTTGTTGTACCTGAGTTACTCCAAGAATTTGCTGTATAATTTGTATATATGTTATAATAATCTTGTTCTGTTTGTTTAACAACTACCCTCCAAGAATACCAACCGTTCGGATTAGTATTTTTTATATAAGCTTTTGCAGCTTCAACTACATAATCATCTTGAAAAGTAATAGCTAATGCCCTACCTATTGCTTCTTGGTTACTACTCCAACTATAAGTATCACCACTACCATTACTATCGCTATCAAACTTAACTTGTTTATTTTCTATATCAGCTGGTAGTGTAAACGTATCTGATAAATCATTATTTGTGTTTGTAGATAATATAACAGGTGATTTTCTACCATATTTATCTGATAATATAATACCAACTTTATAGGTTCTTCTTTGTTTTAGATTATGATATTTATAAATTGCTTTAGTGTGTTGAAAATAACCACTATTAGCATTATATTCTGTTTCACTTTTAACAGTATTATTAACTGTATAATCAATACCTTTTCTATTGTTTGTATCTAATGGTAAATCATAACCTTGAGTTATGTTACCATAAACTAATCTATTACCTACTATTTCTTGAGCTTTTGCTCTTACGGGTATTTTATCACTAGTTCTTATTAATTGTTTTTCTGGTAATACTTTATAAGGTTTTTCTGATTTGTATATATACTCAACGTGTTGTCTCCAATATACTTGTTTCCAATTTAAAGTTGCACCATCGCTAACCGTAATACCTTTGTTCATTGATATTTGAGGTTTGTTTGATCCATTTAAAGCAACACCAGTTATATATAAATAACCATCAGTTCCAGTTACTGACGTAGATAAATTATCTAATATCCAACCAGTACCTATGTGAGGTATAAACTTTACAACAACATTGTCACCTCCTAAACTAAAATCATTTGCGACTAAATTACCATCTTCATCTTCAAGTGTAACACTAGTATTGGTTTTACTTCTAACTTTTATAACAGTTGTTGCACTTATTGAGCTAGATAAAACTCTATTACCAACACCTATGGTACCAGTTATATTATCTATGTTTATTGTATTACCAGTTTGCGTGTTACCATTAATTAAAGCGCCAGCGGTTTCATCTATAACTAAATTTATATTTGATGTTGAGTTAGCATTACTTAAAGCTCCATCAACAGTTACATCTGTATCGTTTATTGCTTGATAATAAGAACCGTAGTTTACATCAATATCACTTAACTGTATTTCATCAACCATTTTAACAGATAAACCGTCAGATTCTTTTAATAGTATTTCTACTTTGTCTATATTAAAATCATTAGCATATGTTGAACCTGGATTAGCACCACCGGCAAATTCATCTAGTTTAGGTAAGGGTATACGCATAGTAACTTTATTATATGCGTTTTGCATTATATCTAAAGTTGTTTTTCTTACAACATCTAATGTACTAATAGGAACATCTGGTTCATTTGTTGTAGCGTTTCTTTGATCTCTCTGATGTTTTAATTCACCGTTATTTAATGGCTTAAATATACTTTGTGTAAATGGTGATATAATAGAGTATTGACCATTATCGTACTTATATCTATAAGCAAAACGTAAAAAACGTTCTTGCATAAAATCTGATTTAACATCAGCATCTCTTTCAAGAGTTGAACCATCTGCTATAGCTCCAATAGCATTACCAGCGTTAGATTGATTTAACAAAGGCCCTTCGTATGGTGCAATTTTAGCAACAGATATTTTTTCTTCACAGTTGTAATAACCAGCACCTTCATAATTTGGATGTTGAGGATCTGCTTTGTTTATATCAATATATCTTGGTTGATTATAATTATCAGTCCAGTATAAGTAATTGTCAATAACATTTACACCTGTTATTAAAAATTTTTTATTAAAGTTTAAGAAAGTACCATTTACTAACATTTGAGGCTCTTGATCACCCACTTTCATATGTATTGCCATTTTAGTACCAGTAGTAGCTCTAGGCATGTTTATAATATTAGCTTCTGATTCTTGGCTATAATTTGTAGTAAACCAAAATATTCTATCATTAGCTACATCTACATGATAACCAATACACTCATCACCCATGTTAGCTAGTGCTGTAGAATATGCTAATTTGTTTCCTAATACATTTTCAATAGCACCAACGTCATCATCTTCACTATTAGACACCTGTATATTTTGACCCTCCCTGTACTCACCTTTTGGCACAAGTCTCTCGTCAAGGTCTTGATTCATCTTACCTCTAACAAAAACTTTTTTTATTTCCGGCATTTAATTAGTGTTTTATTTGTTTAGATTTACCTCTCATTACTTGAGCAATCTCTCCTATTTTTAAATTAGATAATCTAATTTTAGCATTTCTCATAGCAGCTCTACGTTCTTTTCTATATCTATTAACAATATATTCAGGCACTTGATTTCTACTAGATAACATATTGTATACTAAAGACTTATACATACCTTCTTCTGCAAATTTATGTATTTTCATTTCTTTATCAGTACCTAAACCATCTGATATATACTTAAGCGTTACAAGTTTGTTTTTAATATTAGAACTAAATCCAAATTTACCATTAACCTCATCAATAATGAAAGTACCGTTTTGTTGTGCGTTTTCAGGATCTAATCCAAATCTTAAACCGATATTTGCTATTCTTTCTGAATGATAATTTTGATTATAAAAATAATCATCATTATTAATACTACCACTTATATTGTTTACATCAAAATCTTCAAATCTTTCAGTTATAAGAGGATCAACTGTTATTGTATCACCTTGTTCAGAAAATATATAATTATAATCAGAGTCTTGTAGTATTGATTCACTTGGTCTTGATGTAAATCTAGCAGGGTATATTATATGCTCTACACCAGATGTATCATGCCACGATAATCTTACATAGTTTATATAGTCCTGAGGCATAGGTATGCTTAAACTAGGACCTATTTCAATTTCTTGAATTTTTTCTACTCTACCAATATCATAATTAAATTCTTGTATACATCTTTTAGCGTGAAACAATACTTCAGATCTTTTTGCGGTATTTATAAGTTTACCATCACCTACATATCCTATCATAAAGTTATTTACAATATCTTTTAATGATATGTATCTATAATCACCTAAAACTTGTGTTAGTAATTCAGCTATTATAATATCTGTTGTAGCTAGAGTAACCGTATTTGATAATGCTGTTCTTACATTACTAACTGTTTTATGTGTAAATGTTATTTTTTCAGGATCATTAGCGTCATACGCATAATTTTCTCTTGGTTGTTCTTCACCGTTTAACTTTACTATAAAATCATCTTCCGTTGCTGGTACATGCGTAAAGTCTACAGGAAAAGTAAATATAGCTCTAGGTACACTACCATTAGCAGCTCCTTCTGATCCTAACCATTTTTGTTGTTGGTTATAATATTGAAATTGTGATGTGCTTCCTAGTAATCCCATATTTATTGTTGTTTAATGTTCGCGTTTGCTTGTATTGACTGCGAAGCAAGTTGTGTTATTTGTGGATCTTTTATTGTTACTCCAGCAAATGCTAATATTTGCATTATTAAAGTGGGTTCTTCTGATGGATGTAATTCAAAATTAGTTGATCCTTGAGTTGTGTTTTGAAATATATCATTAGCTCCAACAGTATACACTATACTAGAGTTACCACTTAAAGTACTACCACCACCTTCGTTAGCTAATCCCTGTGGAAAGGTTATTGTATCACCAACTACAAAACCAGTTCCAGGTGTAACAACAACTAATGATGAGGGTAAACTAGTACTATTTGCTATAGTTAATCTATAAGTACCACCTTTAAAATCAAGTAAGTAGGTATCATCATTGTAACCAGTTCCAACAGTTGTATAACCAGTTGTGGTAGCTAAAGTTTTACCAGTAACTAAACCTGTGGCAACGTATTCATTTGAATCATAAGTGTTTGTTCCGTATGTTGCATTTGTTGTAAAACCAAATCTAGGATCGGTAGGTACTTTAATATAATCAAGCACGGCAGATGATATACTAGTAGGATTTACCTGTATTGATGTTGCACCTGCAGAAGTTGTTGTTTTGTAATATACTGGATAATCAGTTGACGGTTTTGTCAAAGGAGAGGATAATGGATATGGTAGCTCGTGTTTGTCTACTAATTCAAATGGTAACGTCCTGTTACTATTTGTTAAATCTATTATTTTATAAATATCGCTAGGTAACGCTACAATACCAGTTGATACTGCTGGGCTACCAGATGTTTGCATAGTTAAATTAGATGTTTTATAAAATACGTCAATTTTTTCTTTTATTTTTGATGGCATATCAGCATAACCCAAGTTAGTTCTACCAACTGTATCTAAGTTTGACATTTTATTATAATCAATAAAAGCAATATCAAGCAAGTTCATTTGTGCTTCTCTAGCTATTTTATTAAACTCATCTGGAGTTAAAAAACCTCTTTGCTCTTTATTTAATATTGATAAAACGCTTTTATATACTGTGTTTATGTTAATTGCCATAATTTGTTTTTTTATAGTAGTGGCCACCTATAGAGATGACCACTCTATAAATGATTATTATTTTAATTGTTTTTCAACAGATTTGTATACGTCGATACCATCATCTGTTTTAAACCATGCAGCTAATGCTGAGTATGGATTTTCATCAAAAGGCACTTCAATTAATTTTCTACCAGTAGAAGTCCATTTAAATGTTCTTTGATCTTCTGATAAAGTTATAATTGCAGCTTCTACAGCTTTTATACCTTTATTTCTTACTTCCAAGTTATCGTCATTAGCGAGTTCTAAGAACAATACTGGGTTTTGTTTAGCAAAGATATATAAATCTCGTCTAAGCTCCTTAGATTTCATCTCTGATACTCTATTTCCGATCTCTGTTCTTAATATTGCTTCAGCGTGTTCAACTTCCATTTCCATAGCTGCTTGTAAAGCATCCATTTCCATTTCAAACATATCTAACTCATCTTCAGCTTCTTTTTCATTATCAACTTCATAATAAAGGTTGTTTAAACTCGGATGATACATTGATAATAATTTTTGTAAGGTTGTTTTTTGTTTTGGAACAACTAATTGCCCATCTCTAAAAACTATTTGGCCTAATCTTTGTGGCCCTTTCATATCTTCAACAAATACGGTTTTTTGATTTTCGCAATACTTTAGTTCTTTTTCATAACCAGCTTCTTCATCAAACCAATATATGTTTCTGGCTTTCACCATCCTTACGACAGGTTTTCTTTTAGTTAATAATCTATAAACTCTGTCTTTTATTTCCCATTTAGGCGCTTGCACCTTAACAGGTTCTTTTGTTTTCTTTTTTTCCATGATATAATATAATTAAAAAATTTATAAAAAAATAAGAGTAATAATTACCCCCGTAGTTTTTACGAGGGTAAATATTACAATATGTATTATCTCATAATACAGAAGTTGTTAGCAGCTTGTACTACTAAACATCTTTCTGATAGATAATGTACTTCCATCTTATCAATTGCAGAAGTAGCAGCTCCAACAGAACCTGTGATCCAAGATTTCATCTTTCTATCATCAGCTTCAGAAGCTCTATATCTTACGTGTAAGAATGGTCTGTTGATGTTTTTACCAAGTCCTTGGTCGTAAACTGTGCTTGTTCCAGCAGGAACCATAACACCTTCTACTTTACCAACAGTTGCTCCGCTGTTAACTAAACCTCTTGTAGATTTGTTGTTAAGATATTTCCAATCAGTTTTGTAGAAGTCATAAGAACCTCTTCTGAAACCGTTGAAACCTAAGTTTAACGCCATATCCTCAGAGTTGTTAAATACACCGTAGTTACTACCAGTTGAGTGGTATTGGTTTACACCAGCTAACATATTATCAAAAGCTAAGTTTGCAGATCTATCTAAGAAAAGCATGTTTTCTTCAATAGCACCTTGCTTATCAAGCTCTTTTAATAAGTTATCAAAGTCACCAAGATCAGTAGTACCATCAAACATACCGTCATCAGTTACGATTCCTCTATCTTCGATAGCTTCAAAAAGACCTTCAGTACCACCACCAGTTGCAGCAGAAACAGAACCTGAAATAGATTTTGTTACACCTTCAACCACTGACATCTCCAAATAATCTTCGAATCTTTTTCTAGTATCACCTGCAGCTTTTAAGTACCATAAGTAACCGTTTTGTCCATCTTCACCAGAAATTTCAACCCAACCAATTTGAGCTACGTCAGATCCAGCAACTTCGTATTTATCTTTAATGATAATAGGTTTGTTGCTAAAAGACTTGAATTCTGGTTCAATAGCTAGATCCATACCATCAGTACCTTTTCCAAAGTCAGAACCAGTAACAAATAATCTAACAACTAAGTTACCAGTAGCAGCGATGCTAGCGTGGTTACCAAGATTAGCATATTCGTAAGGTTTGATTGTTGCAGTACCAGCACCAGAAGTGTGGTTAGATGCAGCAGTTATCTGACATGGAAGAACTACAACGTTCGATCCACTTGTTACCTGAGCTAAGACATTTTGTCCAACTCTTAATCCGTGTGCGATAGCAGAACCACCTTCATTGTCAATATCTCTGAAAGAACCTGCAACGATAACACCGTCCGCCACGTTTACAGTAGCTTTATAAGCTACGTGTAATCTACCTTGCTCAGACCAAACGACTTGATCAGATTGCATAGGCATTTCAGCACCAACCATTCTTAAGAAGCTACCGATAGTTCTGTCTCCATATCTTTCGATTTCTGCTTCGTATAATTCTGGTAAATACTGCTGTGCCCAACCTTGTCCAGCTGTACTAGCTAGATCTAAATAAGATCCAGTAGTAACTTGCTTTACAACATTAGGACTTACTAAACCCTGTGTTCCAAGGGTGAAATTAGCATTACTCATAATTTTGTAAGTTTAAAGTTTAATTAATAATTTTTAAGTTTAAATTTAAGCTTCGAACTATCGTCACCGCTTACTAATCTTACATTTGAGGTTTTTTGAACGCCAGTATCAGTCTTCCTATCCATGTTTATATTTTTGGCTTCAGAAGTAATGTTTTTAACGGCATCAGCTCTACCCTGCTCGTAAAAATGATTAGCTATAGCGTCAGCGTTTGATGCAGTGAAAATTGTTTTGTGATAACCCTTTGCATCTTTAATTCTTTTATCTTCACCAATAAATGGTTTAAATAAATTATTAATTTCCGCTTGGTTTTCTTTTACACTTTGTACATCTTTAACGTTGTAACGATATTTTTTGTCCCCAACTTGAAAGTCAAAACCTTTGAAATTCTCATTAAAAACTTTATCAGTTTCGTTGTTAAAATGCTGCCTTATATTGTCGGCTAGTTCTTTTGCTTGTCCTTGCTCTTTATTATAACGGTTAAAAAACTCTACAGCTTTTTGTTGCTCAGGAAGTAACTTTGAACCTAACTTAAGTTCATCGAAATATGTCTTCTTGGTTGTTTCTAAGGTGTTTCTAGCTTCTGCAACCGCTTCTTTATAAGCAAGCTTTTTACGTTTAATTTCCTTAGGATCATCTATACCGTCGTCAAAACTAAATCTATCTTCAATAAGAAAATCTATTTCTTCGTTAGTTAAATGTCCCTTGGTTTGTTGATAATAGTTTTTTAGCAAATCACTATCTTCAACTTCAGAATAATCCGTATTGAGTTTAACGTAATCCTCAATCGTTCCACCAGTCTCGTTCATAAACTTCACGAGCTTTTCAACGTTTTCTGGTAGTTCCATCTCTGGAGTTTTTTCTTTTGTATTTTCTACAACGGGTTCTTTCACCTCTTGCTTAACAGGTTCTTCAGAATCCGTATCAGTAACTTCTTCAAGAACAGGTGCGTCTACTTTTTCTTCTTTTTCGACTTGCTTTTCTTGCTTTTCTTTTTCATTACTTTTTTCGTCAGTTTGCTTTTCTTCCCGTATGGCATCTTTTTCAGTTTTATTAGTTGAACTTTGTTTTAAATCAACCTTGTAAGACCCATCTTCTTGTTTAGCTGACGGTTTACTAGGTTTTTCTTCTTTTGTTTCTGTAGCTGGTGCTTTCATATCACCACCTTCAGATAACACTTTTTCGGTATTTTCTACCTCTTTTTGTTTATTATCTTCCATAATATAATATAATTAAATAGTTAACAATTATCTTGGTTCAAATTGCTCTAAACCAAACCCATCTAAATTATCAAAACCTTTTGATTCAAAGTTTTCAGATGGTAAATCTTTTTTTCTTTGTTCAATCATTTTAGATTGTTGACTAGCTTGTATTCTAGTACGTTCATCTTTACGATCTTCTTTATTACTCTCTCTATCTTTAATCACTTGTAATTCCTTGTCTTTAATCTGCATATTTAATCTAAACTCAAATTCCATTAATTCTTTTTTAATTGCAGCTTCTCTTTCAAGTTTTGCAATATCAAATTGAGTTTGTGCTTCTGCTATTTGCACTTTACTTTGTGCAACGCCTTGTTGTTTCTGCATATCAGCTGCAGCGGCTGCTTGAGCGGCTTCAGCATTAGACTTTGTTTGAGCTTGTATATTTTGCATTTGCATTTGCCTATCAAGTTCTTGTTTTTTACGTCTACGTAATTTTAAAAGTTGATTAGCAAGTTTTAAATTTCTTATTTCACGTATATCAATAGCGTCATCAAGGTTTATTAATTCTTTTTGTAACGCCATTTGTATATTATTTTCTAATATTTGTTTTTCTTCTTCATCTGGAGCTAATTCTAAAAATATACCAAAATCATGTAAATGTAATTCTTTTATCTCGCTTAATGTAGCAACATTAAATCTACCAAGTGAATTTACAAATTGATTTTTAGTATTAGAATACTCTAACACATCTGATATTCTAAGCGATATACACTCTGCGGTTTTTAACGTTAAGAATAAACCACCTTGTAATATATGTCTTGTAGCAGTATTGCTATTAGCTGCTGCCATTTTTTGTATACCTACTAAAGCGTTACTATCAGGCTTACTACCATCTCTAGCTTCATTTAATCCGGTTACATCTCTTATCATTTGAAGATAATAGTTATAGCTATTTATTAAACTACCTAATTTTTGACCACCACTACCTGATTGTATTTCTTGTATTGGTGCTTTACCTTGATTAAAATCACCATCTTGCGTCATTGATCTACCAATAACACTACCAGTTTGGAAGTACATGTTTAGTGCTTCTTGTGGATTATAGTTTGTACCATTACCTAAATCTATTTCAGCTAAACCATCAGCATCCATATAAATACCATCTGGTACCATTCTTGCAAGTACTTGTTGTATTTTTAAATGAGTTAACTGTATCATATCAGCAAAACTCATCATACGACTTACTAACGACTCAGGTCTACCTCTATATATTCTTGGTGCTACAATTTGATAAGACATATGGCATTTAGTAATATCAGACTTAGGTCTTGTCATATTTTCAGACATACGCCAGTCTAATAATTTATCAAAGCCAATTATTTTAGAACCACAATATAATACCTCTATAGATCTATCAACCTTTTCAAATCTTGCTCTACCATCTTTAGGTGGATTAAAAGTATCTTCTTTTTGTAAAGCTTTATCAGCACCTGATGCTGTTTGTTTTATTTTGTAAGTTTGATTTTTAAAAGTTTTATATTCAAAATTTAATATATGTACAAAACCTTTTTCTTTTTGTATTTGTGCAAAAGTTTCACCACCTGTGCTTTTATCTTCTATTTGTCTTAACTCATCATCACTTATACTTGGAAAACGTTTCTTAAGCTCAGGTATTGATATTCTAGTTAATTCACCAACGTAATATAAGTCTTCAAAATACGGTGAATCTGTATATGAAAACACTATATCTACAGGATCAACATATTTTATTTTTATACCTTCAGCTGTATTAAATTCATTTTTAACACAAGCTATACCTAAAACAGTAATATCATAATCTAATCTTTTCTTTATTAAATCATAATCGTTTAAAGCCATTACATTATTTAAAGCTTCTTCTTCAGCTATTTCAATTGATTGTTTATAATCAAGTTGCATGTGTAACGAAAGCTCTTCATCGTTTTGTGGTAACTCGTCAGGATTAATATTACTATTAAATTTATTTCCTAAACCACTGTTTTGAACAAGACTATAATAGTCTTTGTTTCTCATGTCTTTAGCTATAGCTTCTACGTATTTAGTTCTTTTATTTTTTGAACTAGGGTCTTGTGAAAATGCTTTTAAATCAAAAGCTCTTTCTGATATACCATTAACTACTATATCTACAAATTTAGGTATAATAGGCACTGGCTTCCAATCTAAATTAAGATAAGATAAATCACCATTAATAGATAATTCATCTTTATATTTTTGAACAGACTGTTCACCTCTAGCATATAATTTTAAATTATTATATCTTTGTTGAGAGTTGTAATATTTAGTAGAACCACTGTCTTTTCTAAACCACTCATGCTCTATAGCGTTTGCAACTTGCAAGCCATAGTCTTCACTAGCTTTTTCTGCGTCAGAAACAGCATGGCTAGGAAAAGATGTTTTTGGTTGTGTTCTTAATGCCATTTATTCTATAATTTTCGATGTTATTCCTTTGTTGTTATATTTTGTAAAACCAAAATTAACTGTTTTTAATGTTTTTTCAGCTTTAGGTCTGTATAAGTTTTTATTACAAGCCATTATAGCTAACCCGCTACTTATCGTAGCATCAAATTTTGTTCTATTGTTTATATCAAATCTTGACCACTCATTTAAAGTGTTGTTAAAGTACATATCACCATATGATAAATCTTCTTTTCTACCAACATGTTGTTGTATGTAACTTTCAATAGCCGCTGCGTGTGCTTGTTTTATATCTTCACTTGAATTAGGTATACCACCTATTTCTTTCTCAGCTGCAGATAATTTATTCCATGTTTTATCAGGTCTATTCATGCTAAAACCTCTATAACCACGTCTTTTTAAATAATATAATAATCTAGGTTTGTTATTTTCACATAATAAAGGCATGCCGTAAAATACTAATGCCATTAAAACATCTTCAAAAAACATTTCTGAAGTTTGTGGTCTAGCTATATATTCTAAAAAAAAGTGATTAGGAGGACAATCCTCCATACTAAACTTAGTTAAACCGTGTAAAGCGCCTTTAGATCCTTTGCCATCAACTGTTCCTGATATATCATAACTATCACAGCCAAAAGCACCCATGTGCTCGTTTAATGGGTATTTCATACCATTTCTTACTGTAAAACAGTTTTGTTGATATGTGTCAGGGATCCAGCTTATTAAAAATCTACCATTTAAATCTGGATAAAATACAACTTTTGTATCTTTAATACCGTTAGCCCATGAAAAATTTCCTTTTGTTACTGAAGATGATTTACTAATATCACTATTATAATCAATTTGTTCGTATATTTTTACTAAATTAAATATACTACCTTTTGTCTCATCTCTAAACGCATGATCTTCTGTTCTAGGAAACTGACGGTAAAATTCATTTAAACCATCTTGATCATTTTTTAAACCATCTGCTTCATTCTGCCAGTGTTCTAACACACCTACATCTATAAAGTCTCCGTAAGGTCCTTCAATTTCCGTTTCCGGAGTTTCGAATACAGGTAATCCATAAGAATCAATGTACCCTTCGTAGTTCCATTCCATAGGTATGAACAAACTATATAATCCTGAGCGAGTCTGTCCAT
>MDSV01067546.1_pt1 | contig 18861 bp, 11 predicted proteins | sample 810851 | NCBI WGS metagenome assembly MDSV01 (sample SAMN05326640, study PRJNA326480) | marine metagenome | isolation source: seawater | place: Atlantic Ocean: North East | collected 2012 | reverse complement strand
CCGGCGGCGGCGGCCGCCGCCGCCGCCGCCGCGACTCGCGCGAGGGTCTCGCCGGCGTCTCCTTCGTCGCCACGCCGAGCGACGTCGCCGAACCGCAAGACCTGGTCGCCCACCGCGAGCCCCGCGGCGTGCGCCGGCGATCCCGCCGCGACGTCGTCCACCACGGCGAAAGGCAAAGGCGAGTCGCGCTCGTCGCCCTCGCGAGAGAGCGAAAGCGAAAGCGCTTCGGTTTTCGGCGGAGCGTTTAGGTGTGGCGGATGCGCAACCTGTCGCCCCCCGTCGGGAAGGCGCGTCACGCGCTCGACTCCTGGCGCCGCGCCCGCCTCCGCGGTGGCCCGCGCCAGCGCAAGCGTGAGCTCGGCGGTGATCGCCTCGTGGTCGTTGCGCAGCACGGCGTATCTTCCCCGGTCAGCGCGCACGGCGTACAGATCCACGCCGGGGATGGGAAAGCCTTCTTCGTCCACCAGGGAGCCCTTCAGGCCGGGCGCGCCCGGCTGAGACAGACGGCCGGCGATGGAGGCCATCTCCCTCTCCATCGCCTCGCGCGCGTCGTACAGCGACGTGACGCGCTCGCGCGCGGAGACCGACTCGGAAGCCATCCTCCTCTCGAGGGCGCGCGCGGATCTGGCCGAGCGCCGTCTCACGACGTCACGAGCAGAAATCCGCGTTCGCGCCGTTTCGAAACAGGCGCCTGATTTCTTCGCGTCGCACATTCTCCCATTCAGGCGCGCGCACGGGTCAGCCCACCGCGCGCGATGTCGGGTTTTGTCGCGGAGCTCCGCGACAACGCGGAGGCATTCGTGCGGCGACGCAAGATCGACGCGCTCTGCACGGACGAGGACAAAGTCGCTCCCGGTACGCGCCCGTCTCCGAATTCGGGCGTTTAACAACACCGCAGATCTTCGCATCCGCATCCGCGACGCGCTTCCGACGACGCGCTCTCGGCTTTCCTCCTGACCGCGCCATCTTCACCCCCCGCGACCCGTCCCGCACCAGCCCACATGCTGGACGAGCTCGCGAAGGAGATGCGCTTCATGTCCCCCGACCAGGTGGACGACTGCGCGGCGTACCTCTCGAAGCGGTGCGAGAGCAAGTCGCTCGTGGTCAAGTCGAAGGCGCTGAGAGCGATCAGAGCGTTCTGCGTCAAGGCGCCCGCGACGTTCCGACGGAAAATGGCGAGGCACAGCGTCGTCGTCAGGGCGTGCGCGTCGCACACGGGCGCGCCGCACCCGCTCAGGGGGGACGCTCCGCACAAGCAGGTGCGCGACCTCGCCAACGAAGCGGTCCGCGCCATCTTCGACGACGACGGGAGCGAACGTTTCGTCGGCGCGCGCGCCGCGAACGCGAACGATCCGTCTCAAAAAAGCGCGAACGAAACGCGCCACCTCGCCGACGAAGCCGCCGCCCCGATCATCGGCGACGCGTCTCTCGGCGCCGACGGTCCGAGGCTGCGCAAGACCACCGGGACGTGGGGCGGGGACGAGCGCCGCGAGGGCTTCGGTTTGCGCGACGCGTACGCGTCCGGATTCGAAACTGCGGGGGTTCCGAGCTCGGTTTCCGCGACCGCCCCGAAGGTCGCGCTCGCGGGCGGACACAGAGGCGACCACACCGACGACATCGCTCCGACGCCGACTGCCTCCGGTGCCTTCCTTGCGAGTGGTCGCGCCGAGCCCCCGACGCGGACGGCTCTGGCGGCGGAGAGCCGACGCGACGCGGACGCGAGCTCCGCCGACGGGAAGGAAAAAAACAAAAACACGAACGCTCTTTTCCGCCTGGAGGGCTCCGAGGAGCAGAGGCGCGTGGACGCGGCGTGCGCGCGCGGCGGCGTGAAGCTGGCGCCGACCGCCGACGTGCTCGCGGACTTCACGCGCGCGTGCGAGAGTCTGAAGCCGGAGGGTGTCGCCGCGGCGCTCGCCGCCAAGTTCGCCGCGGCGCGCCGCGTCCCGGAGAGCGCGCCGGAAGCCGCCCAGCTGCGCCGCGACGCGTTCAAGGCGGCGTGCTGCCTCGAGGCGTGCGCTCGGAGCGCGGGGGAGGGCGCGCGGGGCGTCGCGAGGCGCTTCTACGCCGCTTCTTCTCCCGGGAACGCAGAGGCGGAGTCGCTCCGCGCGCTGGCGGAGGGAGCCGGGGTCGGGGGGGCGCTCGCGGAGAAGGCGGCGGCGGCGGCGGCGGCGGCGGCGGCGGCGGGCGGGGGAGGCGACGCGACGAGCGTTTCCGCGGCGGCGACGCGGACTTCCTCTGAAGTGGACTTCTTCGGGCTCGAGGGACTCTCGCTGGGCGCGGACACGGGCGCGGCCGTGCCTCCCGTCTCCGTCCCCGCGGGTGTCCCCGCGGAGTCCCCGGCGGTGGACGACCTGCTCGGGGGACTGAGCCTCGGCGGCGCCGCGCCGCAGCAGCAGATGACGCCGGAGCAGCAGACGCTGATGCAGCAGCAGATGCTGATGCAGCAGCATATGACGCCGCAGCAGCAGATGCTGATGCAACAGCAGATGCTGATGCAGCAGCAGATGATGATGTCCCACGCGCCGATCGCGATGTCGTCGATGTCGTCGGCGCCTTCCCCGCCGGGCGCGTCCTTGGAAGGGCGCACCGGCGCGCCCGCGGCGCTCGGCGGCGGTCCGTCCGCGCACGCGCGGCGGAAAGAAGCCAAGGCATTCGACTTCGTCTCCGACCTGCTGGGAAGCGAGAAGAAGAAGTGAGGCCTATCCCACAAGAAGAAGTGTTGGCGTACACGGTCGAAGCGGAGCGTGACGTGAGGGAGAGGCGTCGAGACGAGCGCGAGCGCGTTTTCGTCTTTTCCCCACTAGTACTCCCACTACGAGTAGCTAGTACTCCTCGTGATGAAGTAGTGCCACGCCGTGAAAACGACGTGCTTGCAGTGTGGGTCGGTACCAGCAATGACCAGTACCCCTCTCGAAAACGGTTTCTGCAAAGACGCCCCTCCCCCTCGTGCGCGACACGTCCGCGCGCGCGTCGCCGAGACCCCTCGGCGACGTTCGCGAAGCGCCCGACGCTCCCGAGGAACGACGCGCGCCCGACGCGTCGGAGGCGCCCCCGCGGACCCCGACCCGGACGCGATGGAGACGCGGACGGGAAACGCCGAGCCGAGCGACGCCGGGACTTCCGACGCGTCGGGGTTCGCTGAGGCGACGGCGTCCGAGGCGACGAACGCCTCGGACGCGACCGCAACGGCACCTGTCGCGTCGCTCGCGTCCGCGACGGGGGCGACGAACGCCTCGGACCGAGCCGCGGTGGACGCCTCCGAGCCGATTCCTTCGGTTCCTACCCCCTCGGTGGCGGAACCGGAACCCGCGTCCACGGATGCGGATGCGCCCCGCGTCCTCTCTCCCGCCTCGAAGTGGCGCGTGCTGCGGACGCGCGTCCGCGCCATGTCGTTCGTCGAGCGCGTCGGCAAGATGGCCGCGCACGCGCGGCCCTCGAAGCTGCAGGCGCTCGCCGCGCTTCCGAACCGGAGCGCGGCGGACACCGTCCACCCCTCGAGCGCCGCGCGCGGCGCGTTCGTTCGCGGCGGGTCCGCCGCGAAACCCGCCGCGCCCGTCGACGCCGCGACGTTCACCTTCACCGGCGCGCTGGACGTCCCCGACGCCGAGCTCGACCGCGAGGTGTCGCACGTAACGCTCCGCGCGTGTCTGTGTGTCGGCGGCGAGCTCGTCGGCGCCGTCGCCGCCGTTCCCGCGACGCGAACCTCGGACGCCGCCGGCGTCGCCGCGTGGCGGTTTGGGCGCGCTCCCGACGCCGCGACCTCCGCGACTTTCGCGGAGGACGACGCGTACCATCTGCTGGCGAGGACGGACCGCCGACCGCGGCGGAGCGCGACGAACGCGGGTGCGTCCCCGGGTGGGTCCGTCCCCGGATCGAGCGGGGACTCGGGATCGGGATCGACGCGCGACTCGACACCGGGGGTCGAGTTGCGCGTCGAGCTCAACGTGGTTCCCGTCCCTCGCGATGGCGGCGAACGCGAACGCGGCGCGAGAGGAAGAGACGGACAGCAGCCACAGCGCGAGAGCCGGACGGAGACCCTTCGCCCTGAAGCCTGGTTCGGCGCCCCCCCCGCGAGTTTCTTCAAGAAACCGCCGCTGGTCTCGGCGCGGCGGCCGGATGAGGTTTGCGTCGCGTGGGGACGCGTCCCTTGGCCCGACGTCGTCTCCTCCGGAAAGCCGGCGGCAGTGGACGTCGCGCTGCGCGGCGGCGGCGCTTCCGCCGACGACCCTTCCGCGGACGACCCGGAGGGCGTGCTGTTGCCCGCTTCGGACCGAGCGAAGGCAAAATCGGCGGGCTTCTTCGCGAAGTTCACCGAGAAGGGCAAGCGTCTGCGCAGAGGACCCACCGTCTCCGTGCGGGTCGCGCCTCCGCCGCCGCGCGTCGCGGCGGCGGCGGCGAAGCTGCCGCGCGAGACGCTGTGCGCGTCGCAGTTCGTGCCTCTGCTGGCGACGTTCCTCGATCTGCGCGAGCGCGAGGCGCGTGCGGTCTCGACCGGAACGACCGGAGCGGGGAAAGGCGTCTCGTCCAACCCCGCCTTGACCACCATCCCGGCGTGTCTCCGGGACGAGCACCTCGCTGACGCGCTGGCGGACGCCTTTCGCCGCGCGCGAAGCGCGCGACACGCGAAACACGCGAAAAGGAAAAACGGCGTCTCGACGGAGACTCGAGTCGGGGCGGACGAGGACGTCGAGATTCTGGAGACGCTGGCGCTGAAGTTTTGGCCTCTGCTGCGCACGGGCGCGCTTCGCGCCGCGCGCGTGGACGCGTTCGCGTCGGGCGACGCGAAGGCGCGGCGAAGGCGCGCGCTGGTCATCGAGAAGAGCGTCTCGAGGCGTCCGCGCGAATCGCTCTCGCGAGAGAGCGATTCGTGGATCCACGAGCCCTTCTCGGTGGCTGAGCTGAGGCACGTCTTTCCGTAGCGTGAGTGTCGTGGCACGCGCACGCAGTCAGACAAGTCGCGCGGAAGACGCGCGCGGAAGGTGGTCGAACACCTCGAAGAGCGTAGAGCGCGTCGCGAAGTCGCGCGATTCAATTCTTTTTCGGTCTTCAACCCAAACGCGCGCCATCGTCTCACACCAGCAACGACGCCGTCTGCAGCTTCTCCGCGAGCATGAGCTGCATCTTGGTGACATTGGAGAGGTACATCACCAGGAGCACGTCCTGAATCGCGTCGCCGAACACCTTCTCGAACTGCTCGCGCGTCAGGCGGGGCACCGACGCGAGCGCGTCCGCCAGGAACCGCCCCGTCTCCGCGTCCGCGGGGACCTTCCCGTCCGCGACGCTCGCGACGTACGCGGCGGTGGCATCCAGCATCGCGGAGAGTTTGCGCACCGTCTTTTCCAAGCCCTCCTTCTCGGAAGGCACGCGCGCCGTGCTCTCCGCCGCGAGCAGCGAGACCCCCACGCGCTCCGCCGCATCGAACGCGTTGGTCACGGAAATCTCCTGAAAGTGCGTCGCCGTCGTCGCCGGCGGGTGCTTCGCCGCCGCGTCCGAGCGCTTGGCGGCTTCGCTGCCGGGGCGAGACCCGGCGTTCGGTCCCGACTCCTCGTCCTCCTCCTCGCCCGCCTTCGGCGCCGCCACCGCCGCCGCCGCCGCAGCCTTGGCGTCGGCGGCGTCCGTGGCGCCGATGGCGACGCTCTTTCCGGTCCAGGCGCGCATGAGCGAGCCCTGCCCGGCGAAGCCCGCGTCGAGGGTGACGTGCACGGGCGCGGCGCACTCGTGGGCGTAAAACTCGTGGATGAGCGCGTCGGTGGGGACGACGCCGTCGCCGGTGCTGTACCACCCCACGACTCGTTCCGCGGGGTTCACCTTGGCGTGCAGCTCCGCCATGGCGCGGTGGAACTCGACGTCCACGAACACCTGCCCGTTCTGCTCGTTGTGCGGCACGGCGTAGGAGTTGCGCACGTCGACGGACCCGTCGGGACGGACGGCGCCGAGCAACGTGCCGATCACGCGCGACTGCGTCTCCTGGCGGCGGATGTAGCTAGACCACGGGGGCGTCCGGATTTTCGTTCGGGGGGGGCGAACGACGTTCGAGAGGGTCAGCGTTTGATGATGCGCGGACGCGACACGGAGAGAGGCGAGGGCGCGTGCGGAGAATTCGTCGCGCGTTCGAGCCCGGTTGGGGCGTCGCCATCGGGTGGCAGCGCGTGGACGCGCGCGCGGGCGGGTGGGGGCGATCGCGTCGCGCGGCGTACCTGTCGCAGATGTTGAAGACGACCACCGGGTGGACATTCGCGGAGGCCACCTGGCCGACCCCCATCACGGGGAGGAAAGCCACCATGTCGGCAGCGCGCGGCGTCGAGAGGGAGCGGTGGCGCGGATCTAGGGTCTTTTACAACCAGAAGGCGGCTGTTCATCAGCTCGGTGAACTTTCAGAACTTCAGTGACATCGCCATCGGAAACGTGTGACTAAATAGTATGGCATAGTCTGACATGACATAACATCAAGACTGATTGCTTGTCAATTGACGTTTTAGCGGATTTAGGCTCGAATTTTTTCCCGCGTGTGCGAGACACGTCTCGAGGCCAAAAAACTGCCGAAAACCGAGTCGGTCAGTGTTTCCAAAGGTCGCGAACCCGGAGTTAATCCCGGTTCGTTCGCGGCCGACGCGATCTCGGAGACGGTGCGACCATAAAAGCGCAAACTCGCGCGCAATTCCTCGTGATTTCATTGGTGGATCCTCCCCCGAGGGACGCGTTTTTTCTGCATCCCGCCCGAAGAACGTCAAAACCGAGGCGCGCGCGAACGCGCGACGACGACGCGCGCGGGCGAGGTCTCCTGCCGGGACGGGAGATCGAGCCGCGATCGACGCCTCGCGTACTAGGCGGCGGTATCGGGTCGCTCCGCGGAAGCGTCCGCGCGAGGAGAGGCGGCGTCCGCGAACGTTCGCGAACTCGCGGTCGCGTCTCCTCGTCGTCGGTGAACGCGACCCAACATCTTTCTTGTTCGTTCCGACGGGGCGACGCGGGACGGCTCGATGCCTCGGCGCGCGCTCACGCACGATGACCGCCCCGCGGAGGACGACGAGATCGCCGCGAGGTGCAGGGAATGGTGGTCGTTCCAGCAGTTTACGAACGGGGGGGAGCTCCCCGCGGCGAACCAGTGTCCCTGCGGCAACCCGGAACTGAGCAAGGTCGAGGTGCGTGCTGTGGGGATGTCGGAACTTTTGATTCCTTTTCCCATTCGCGCCCGCGCTCGCGCCGTTTTCGTTCGCGTTTTTTTAAGACCCGGCGGACCTCTCCCGCGCGCGCGACGCGACTCCCACTGAACGACCGACTGACCGTCCGTTCGAACGCGTCACACTTTCCGTCTTTGACGCAGACGAACCAGTGCGCGTTACCCGATGAGCGCTCGCCGAGCCCCCCGGGGAACGGAACGCCGTTCGTGAGCGGCGGCGAAGCTTTGTTTCTGCTGCTCCTCCTGCTGACGGTGTCCATGTGCGTCTCCGTGCTGCTCTCCCCGGAGAGCCGCCGCCGCCGCCGCGAGCGGCTCGAGCGCGAGGCGAGGGAGAAGGCGCGCGCGCTGCACCGCGAACAGAAGCGCTGGGCCAGGAGCGTCAAGACCGGGATGTGGCTCACGCAGCCGGACGGCGCCGTCTGCGTGTGCGTCGCCGACGCCGAGGCGGAGCGCGACGACAGCAGCCGCTCGCGGCGGCGGCGGAGGCGCGCCGCCGCCAAGCTCGCGCTGTATTTCGCCGACGGCGCCCCGGGGACGCCGCGCGGCGTCCCCGGGGACGCGCCGCGTCTCCCGGCGCGCGGGGACGGCGGGGACGGCGGGTCCTCCACGGATTCGAGCGGCGGCGGAAGCGAGACTTCGGGCTCCGAGACGGATTCGGAGAGCGACGACGACGCGAAGGACGCGCCGGCGGCGGCGGAGCGCATTACTATCTCCCCGAACGGCGAATCGCACGCGCGCGATGTCGCTGTCGTCGTTTCGGATCCCGCGCCGCGCGTGGCTCTCACCGGTTTCCAAAACGCAGTCGGCGAGGCGTCGGGGTCGGGGTCCGCGACGGCGGCGCGCGACGCGCGAGGACACGACGCGAGCCAGTCGCGTTGATTCGTACGCGGCGTTTCATACGTATCGTAGAGAACGCCTGGACCGCGTTTTTTTCTGACGGTTCCGAAAATCCCTTTTCGTTCGTTCGTCGCGAGCGTCGTCGTTCGTCTGTTTTCCGCGTTTCTCCCGAAACAACCTTTTCGTCGTTCGGGCGTTGAGAGCGACGAAACGGTGTCGTTCCGCGCCGATCGGGTCAGTTCGGGTGGCGGCCATGGGTTCGAAGGGCGACGAAGGCGACGCCAACTTGATATACGCGCTCTACGCGGTCGTGCCGGTCTCCGCGCTTCTGCTTTTCTGGTTCGTCGCGTCCGGGTTCAACGTGCGGACCAGGCGCTCGCGGAGGCAGAGGCTGGCGAACGAGATCGCGCGGAGCGGGTCGAACGCGCCGATTGGAGCCGGGCTCCACGTCGGTCGCGAAGACGACGCGCGCGGGCTGGGCAGGGAACCCTCGTACAGGACGCGCATGGAGCTCGACCTCGAGCTCGCGGAGAGACGCTCGCTGGAGGCGAGCGACGGGGAGGCGAGGGGGGGCGACGGGAGCGACGGAGCTTACGCGGCGTCCGTCGGGTCGCGCTCCATCGTCTCCGAGGGCAAATCGGACGTGGACAGCGCGTTCGAGGCTGCGGTGCGGAGCGTGAAGGAGGTGGACCCGCGGCGCGCCACCATGCTCAGCTACGTGCGCGAGGAGCTGGGCGAGATGAGCGGGCGGTACGAGCAGCTGTACGAGGCGGCGTACGGCGCGTCGCCGAGCCGAGGCGAAGAGTAGCTCGTTTTAACAACGCCGCCGCTCACCCGTTTCTTCTCATGATGGCGTCGTCGACGCGCGCCGCGTTGAACGTCCCCGGGAGCTCCTGGAAGCGGTTGAAGACGGAGTACGCGCTCGGCTCACCGGGGCGCCTCGTGCCTAGCCCGGTGAATATCAGGTAAAACCCGGTCGAGAGCAGGAACAGCGGCGCGTGCTCCAGGTACGCGAAGACCTGGCTCAAAACGACCCACGCCGAGAACTTCGCCAGCGTCGCCGCGGGGGTCGACGCGAGCGCGCGCGCCAGCCACGCCGGCGCGCGCGCGTTCCTGACTAACACCCCGTACACGAAGAGACGCGTCTTGGAGAGCTCGAGCGGTGGCACGTCCGCCGCGAGAGACGCATCTTCGTCGTCGGAATCCGAAGAGACGACCGACGCTCTTCCGGCGCGGAAAGCGTTTCCCGCTTCCACGCGCCGGCGGAAGAGTCCGTTCGCGTTCACCTCTCCGGACGCACCCCCGCGCCTTCCGAGGGGCATCTCCGCCGGCCTCGCCGCGACCAGCACGGTGTCGTCCGGCTTCAGCGGCGCGACGAGCGCGTCGTCCGCGAGCGCCGCGCCGCGCAGCACCAGCTTGCACCGGGACGGGGGGCTGATGCTTGCGGCCCGCGCGCACGCCGCGCGCAGCTCACCCACCAGACACTTTTCGGGGACCTCGATCTCGGCGGACCAACCCTGCCGGAGCGTGCGCACGGTGACGCGCATCGGAGGGCCGCCGCGCGCGGACCGGGTCGAGGACCGCGCCGCCCGCCACCCGCGCGTGCCGCGGTGCGACCGAGACTCGACGCGTCCCGAGTCTTGAGACGCGGGACGTCCGGTCGGTAGTGGCTCGTCGCCTCGTCGGACGTGGAGAACGTTTCGTGATGAGAAGAACTATGACTTTTCACGTGCGCCCTTCGTCGTCTCTAGAGCGTGGCGCACCGGGCGCGAACCGCTCCCCGTTCGGACGCGTCCTCTCGCCCACTTCCCCCCCCGATCGCGATGTCCTCAACCACCGTCGTCGACCTGACGGTGTACCCGGTGAAGAGCTGCGCGGGCATCGCCGTCGCGAAGGCGGCGCTCACCGAGACTGGGTTGCGTTTCGACCGATCGTGGATGGTGGTGGAGGCGCGAGAGGCGCGCGCGGAGAAGGCTGGGCGACGGAAAAGGAGCCGGAAGCCCAAGCCGAGCATGTTCGTCTCGCAGCGGCTCGACCCGTGCCTGGCGCGCGTCGAGCCGTCGTTACCGAAACAGGTGCTGGATCCCGGGCTGTGGGACGGAATCGCGCCACCTCCGGAGGGGGCGTGCCTGGTGTTGCGACACGCCCCCACGCCCGGTTCCGCCGACGCCGTCGAACGAGGCGCGACGAAAGACGGCAACCTTCGCGAGTTGCGCGTGCCGCTCGATTCGAAGAAGCCGCTGAGGCGCCGCCTCGTGCAGGTTTGGGACTGGGTCGGCGAGGCGGGGGACGAGGGCGACGAAGCCGCGGCGTGGTTCTCGCGCGTCGTCGGGAGGCCGGTGCGCCTGGTGCGCTGGCTCGGCGAGGGCGGCCAGCCCCCCTTTTGTTCCGCCGCCGCCAGGGGCACGCGCGTGCCTCTCGGCGCGGCGCTGGCCATCGCGGCCGCGCGCGCGACCGCGGGCACGTGCGCGCTCGCGGCGGGCTTCCTCACCAAGAAGAGGCTCGACGGGATGACGAGTCGCGTCTCCGGCGGAGCCACGAGCGAAGGGTCCGATGGTCTTCGGAACGCGTCGAGAGACGACGACAACGAAGCATCCCGCACCCGTTCCCGGTCCCGGTCGGCGCGCCCATTCGCCAAGACGCGAGCGACCCTGTTTGACGTCGCCGTTCGGCTGATCGGCGCGACGGTCGCGACGCGCGCCACGGGCTCGGTCGAGGCGTGGGTCACCAGGCGGTTCGACCCGCGCTTCACGGGCGCGGGGTCAGCGCACGCGCCCGTTCGTTCCACGGAGCGCAGGTACGCCCCGTCGGCGCGCGCGTGCTTCTCCGACGGGTTCCCGATTCTGCTCGCGAACCAAACGTCGCTGGACGCGCTGAATGTCGTTTTGAAAGCGAAGGGTTCGGACCCCGTCCCGATGAACCGGTTCCGCCCGAACGTCGTCGTCGGCGCCGCCATCGGCGGCGGCCGGGTCGACGCGTGGGCCGAGGACGAATGGGGGCGAGTGGAGGTCACGGGGACGTCCGGCGCGCGGCGCGGCGCGCCCGGCGTCGGGCTCGACCTCGTCAAGCCGTGCTCGCGGTGCGTGATGGTCACGGTGGCGCAGGAGCGCCCGCCCGTGGGCAAAACGAAGCCTTCGGTGACGCACGAGCCCCTGGCGACGCTGGCGGACGAACGCTCGGGGTCGAAGTGCGGGTTCGAGCGCGAGGACTGGCGAGAGACGCCCTTCTTCGCCTGGAACACGGTGAGCGACCCGGCGCGGCTCGGCGCGACGATCGCCGTGGGCGACCGGGTGGACGTCGTCCGGACGAGAACGTTCGTTTAAACTCTACGGGGATGACGAGAGAGCGGGTATGTATTCTATAGGATAGATGGACGTCTGCGTGAGCGCCTATGATGTTCCCAAATGAAACACTCTTCGCGTATCAGAGACTATAACGCTCTCGTCGCCCCTCGACGCACACCGCAGACTGCTCTATCGCTTCGCCCCGCGCCCGGAGACGTCCACCGTGGGTTCCGAGCCCGTCCTGAGCAGCGCGCGTCCGACGATGAGCTCGCTCTCGCGCCCGACGGACCGCAGCCGGAGCTCCTCGAGCGCCTCCGGTTGTTCGCGGAGGCTGCGCCAAAGCTCCTCCTTCGAGATCACCGAGCACCGCACCTCTTTCGAGGACGCGCGCACGGACGCCGACCGCAACGAGGCCTCCGCACCCGGCGTCAACAGAGACATCTCGCCCACCACGTCGCCGGCGCCGCGCGTGGCGATGAGCGCGTGCGCGCTCGACCCGCTCCTCCGCGACGGATCCGCGCGCGGGTCCGCGGAGGCGCCGAAGCAACAAGACAGCCAGCCGCGTGTTTCGCTCGCGTCTCGCGACAAAGGTCTCGCGCCGACTCCCGAACGGGTCTCGTTCTCCGGATCCCCGTCCTCCGTCGCCGCCTCGCGGTTCATCATCGCCGCCGCCACGATGTCGTCCGACATGTCCACCTCGCCGTCCACCCCGTCGTCGCCGCCGGCGTCGTCGCCCGCCTCGCGCCCTCGGCGCGAAGAGAAGGCGCCGCCCCCGCCCCGCGCTGTCGTCACCTCCACCTCCCCGGACAGGATGACGAACATCTCGTCGCCCTCCTCGCCCTGCCGGATGAGAAACTCGCCTTCGCGGAACGTGCGCGTTCTTGCGACGGACGGGTCGTGGAAACCGCGCACGGAGGAGCGCTCGTACGTGATGGAATTCGCCACGTCGCGGTCCGAGACGTCCAAGGAGACGCGCGGCGACTTTCGGAAAGTCCGTCGCGTCTCCGCGACGGGCGGGGGCCCGTCCGCGTCGAGGGCTTCGTCCGCCCCGACGTCCCCGACGTCCACCGGGTCGAGCGCTCCGTCGTTCGTCACCCACGCGTGCTTCGCGATGGCGCGCAGGTCCATCCGCGTCTCCGGGTTCTCGTCCAGCACGCGCCGCAGCAAGTCGCGCAGCGCGGGGGACAGCTCGAGGCGGCGCAGCGCGTCGGAAAACGCCGCGGCACGAGACGGCGGCGAAGGCGCCGAGCGGCGCGCGCCTCCTCGGACCGCGCGCTCGCCGTCCCCGTCCCCGGGGACGTCCCCGGGGACGTCCGCGTTCTCGGCGACCGCCGAATCGACGGGTGCCTCCGGGAACGGGACATCCCCGGTGACGATGTAGAAGAGACACACGCCGAGGCTCCAGACGTCCACGGGCTCACCGCGCGCCGCGCCGCCTTTGGCAATCTCCGGCGCCAAAAACGCCGGCGTCCCCACCGCCGCGCGCACCGTGCGCGGCGCGGGGTCGTCCCCGGTTGTCCCCGGGGATGGCACCGCGGGCGTCCCCGGGGACACAGGCCCCTCGTTCGTCTCGAACAGCTCGGACACGCCGAAGTCGCAAATCTTCACGGTCCCGTCCGCATGCTTGAGCAGGTTATCGGGCTTCAGGTCGCGGTGGATGATCCCCGCCGCGTGCAGGTAGGCGAGCCCCGCGAGCGTGCTCCGAAAGTACTTGCGCGCCAGGTCCTCGCCCATGCCTTTCCCGTCGTACTTTTTTGGGTCGTACAGCGGCCCCCCGGGGACGTACTCAAGCGCCATGAAGATGTACTGGCCGCTCTCGTCGTCGATCACCTCGCGCAGACGCACCACGTTGGGGTGCGAGAGTTTCTTCATGATGGCGATCTCCTTCCGCACAGCCTGCGCGCCCTTGTCCCGTCCCTGCCCCGCGTACTTGCGCCGGAGCAGCTTACGGTTGATGCACTTCAGCGCGCACAGCTCGTTCGTCTGCGAGTTCAAACACAGCTTCACCTTCCCGAACGCGCCCCGGCCGAGGTCTTTGATGACCACGTACTGGTTCAGGTACGCGTTGCCGCGCGCGTCCGAACGCAGCGTCGCCGAATGCGTGTGCTGAACCGCCGCCTCCTGGAGCGAACGGCGGTGACTCGCGCCCGGCTCCGGGGTCCGAGGCGACGCCATGGCTCACTGTCGCCGCGAGGCGAGCGCCCCGCGCGAGACGACGCGGCGGGAGCGCGCGCACGAGTGAGAGCGGGGCCTCAGACGTCAGACAAGGAAAGATCGACAATCGGTCGCCGCGGAGATTCTCGAAGTGCGCCCGATACCGGAGCGCCAGCTGGCACACACGTCTCGCCTCGCGCGGGTCACTTCTCCAGGCGCACCATGGCGTGCACGACGGCCGCGGCGGCGACCTCCGCGAGCCCCCGCGCGTTCGCCCCTTCCCGCGTCGGTCGCGCGCGCGCGCCCCTCGCGCGCGCCGCGCGCGCAGGCCTCTCCCGCGCGGTGCGCGCGCGCGCCTCCGCGGATGTGGCCGTCTCGAGCGCGGCGTCCCCTCCCGCCCCCCCCGCGCCGTTCGCCGGCTTCGTCGCGCCCGAGGTGCGCGACGAGATCATCGTCAAGATGCCCTCGCCAGGCGACTTGGACGGCATCGACGAGCGCGAGTGGGTGCCCCAGACGGACACCGTGTCCTTCCGCCCGCTGCTGCTGAACGTGAGCCACGGGTATTACGTCAACTTGCTCCGCGTGCGGGGCGGGGGCGTCTTGTCTCGCCACCGCCACCCCGGCCCGGTGCACGGCTTCGTCCTGAAGGGCTCGTGGCGCTACCTGGAGCACGACTGGGTGGCGGAGGAGGGCAGCTACGTGTTCGAGCCCCCCGGCGAGACGCACACGCTGGTGGTGGACCCCGGCGTGCGGGAGATGGTGACCCTCTTCAACGTCGCCGGCGCGCTGCTGTACTGCGACGAGGAGGGAAAAGTGACGCACGCGGAGGATGTCTTCGACAAGCTCGAGATGGCCAAAAGGCACTACGAGCGCGTCGGGCTGGGGGCGGGGTACGTCGACAAATTCGTCAGGTAACACACAGAAGAAACACGGGCTTCTTTTTCTCAGGACACGCGCTCACAATGATACGTGGGTCGTGGGGAGACCGCGCGCGCGTCGTTCGCGGAGACAACGTCGCGCGCGACGGGGGCGCTAAAAAAAAAAGTACTTTCACATAGGCGCGCGGCGATAATGAGAAGGCATATTTTTTACACGTATGTACGGAGTCCCTCTGAACGCGCGCGTTCACCTGGCAACGTTCTCCGCGAGCGCGCCGCGGCGCGCCCTCGCGCGCGTCGGCTTGGGCGCCTCGCTCGTTCGTTCCTCCCCCTCGCCGGCGCCGGTCGACGGTTCGTCATCCTCGGTCGGCAGTCCCGTCTTCGATTTCGGCTTCTGTTTGGACGCTCGCGGCGCCTTCTTCGCTTTGGACGCTTTCGCGTCTTTTCCGGGCGTGTCGGGCGCCGCCGGTTCCGCCGGTTCCGCCGCCGGTGCCGCCGCCGGTGCCGCCGCCGGTTCCGCCCCGAGCGCCGCCTCGAGCGCGCCCGTCGCGTCGGGGTCGCTCGCGTCGGCGCGTCGCGCCTCCTCGACGGGGACGGTCTCGACCGTCTCCGCCGTCGGCGCGGGCGGCGCCGCGACGTCCGCCCCGGCGCCCGCCGCCTCGCGCGCCTTGGCGGCGGCGACGCCGAGGTCGCGGCTGGCGATTTTCTGGGTCGTCTTCGCCGCCGCCGCCTCCGCCGCCTCGGCGGCGCGCGCGAGCGCGGCGCGCGCGACGGACATCTCGTCGTAGTCCACCGTCGCGATGGCGGGCGCAACGGGCGTCGCCGCCGCCAGCGACGCCAGCGTGGCGACGTACGCCTTGGCCAGCGCCTTCTCCGTCACCGTCGCCGCCGCGGAGACGCGTGACGCCGTCACCAGCGCCTCCTCGCACAGCGCGCGCAGGAGCTCCGCGCCGCCCGCGGCGTACGCGCGCGAGCGCGGCGCGCCCGCGGCGTCAGCGTCGGCGGCGGCCCCGCCAGCCTCCTTGGCCACCGCGGCGAAGTCCAGCAGGTGCGCGAGGTACGTGCCGACGCGCGCGACGCCCTTCTCCACGGAGAGCGCGCGAAGGCAGGGAAGCGCGGCGTCCGCCACCAGGCGCCGGCGGTCGAGCGGCGCGGACGCCAGAGCCGGGAAGAACACCGCCAGGCACTGCGCCAGGCGCGGGCGCGCGCGCGCGTCCACGCACAGGTACTGCGCGAGCAGCTTAGCGACGACGGCGACGGCGTCGAAGGCTCTCCCGGCGCTCTCGAAGCCGTCGCGTCCCCGGCGCAGCACCAGCTTGGCGAGCGCCTCGGCGGCGGCCGTCCCGGGGCACCCCTCGCGCTCCGCCTCCGCCGCCGCCGCGCCGCCGGTGACGTCGACGGCGTCGACGTCGAAGGCGGCGTTTTCGTCCAGCGCGGCGAAATCCTCCGTCACGGGCTCGTCCATCACGGACGCCAGCGCGTCGGTGACGGGGCAGGCGAGCAGGGAGGGACCAACGGCGGGACCCGCGTCCGAAGGCGCAGATTCTGTAGACTCGGGTGCGTCATCTCCCTCCTCCGGAGAGACGGCGTCCAGCTGCGCGTCGAGCTCGTCCGGGCCGTACAGCAGCGCGAGGTCGCCGAGCGCCTTGGCCGCCACGCACCGCACGGCGGGCGCGTCGGCGGCGAGCGCCGCGCGGAGCACGCGCACCGTCTCGCCCTCGTCGTCGGCGACGCCGCGCACGACGCCCAGTAAACCCAGCACCTTGACCGCCTCCTTGCGCACCGCCGCACACGCGTGCGTCACGCCCGGGCGCACGAGCGTCGCCGCGACCGCCTCCGCGGCGGCGGGCGAGAGCGACGCGCGCGGCGCGCACTCCAGAAGCAGCGCCACCAGGAAAAGCGCCTGCGCGGCGCCGGCATTCCGCTCGGGCTCCCCGTTTTGCTCGGAAGAGACTGGCGAATGCAGCGCGTCCGCGGCGGAGACCACCGCCTCGACCACCGCCTCGGGCTCGCACGCCGCGCGGAGCACCGCCACCAGCGCCCGCTCCCAGGCGCCGTCGCCGCCGCAGGCGTAGGCGGAAGCCGCGCCGGCGACGTCGAGGTGCGCGTCGTCGGCGCCGCGGGGGGGCTTGCGCAGCTGTGCCTCGACCAGCTCCCGCGCCCCCCGCCGGGCCGTGGCGTCCGCCAGGTCCAGCAGCGTGAGCAGCGGCAGGAGCTGCCTGGCCACGAACACCGCGCCGGCGTCGGCATGCGCGGCGACGAGCGCCAGCAGATCCGCCGCCGACGCGGGAAGCGCCGCCTCGAGCGACTCCAGGCGCTCGCCCGCCACGGCGGCGGACACAACCTGGTTCTGCCCGACGGCACCCGCCGCCGCCGCGCCGCTCTGGTTGGCGGAGGCGTGCAGCGCCTCGCACACGACGCGCCAGTACACGGCCGCCTCGGGGGACATCAACAAGGAGGGGTCCTCGCGCCAGCCGTCTCTCGTCGCGGCGGCGTCGCGGCGCAGCCCGCCGCCGGGGGGCACACCGTCCGCCACGGACGCCGCCACCTCCGCGGGCTTGATCCTGCCGCACTGGATGAGCTCCTTGACCACCGCCTCGGCGACAGCCTCGTTGCTCTCGGCGTCCAGCGCCGCGAGCAGCGCGAGCGCGTCCCCCTCGAACGCCAAGTGCCACCGCTTGAGCATCTCCACCGCCGCCGCGCGCACGGAGGGCGAGCGCTCGGCGAGGCCGCGGCGCGCCGCCGAGGCCCGCAACGCGATGGACACCGAGCCCACCGGCACCTTACTGGTGAGCGCCAGGTAGGCGACGCGCCGGACGTCGTCCGCGGCGTCCCTGGTCCGCTCGACGACGTGCGGGATGGTGTGGTCGGAGATGGCGAGCGAGCCCAGGATGGCCTTGCGCACCTGCGGCTGCTTCTCCGCGCCGAGCAGGGTGAGGAACGCCTGCGTGATCTTGTCGTCGGAGAAATCGCCGCCGTCGCCACCGTCTTGCAGCCGCGACAGCGCGCGCGCGGCTTGCGCGCGCACCGCCGCGCACTTGTCGCGCAGGCGCTCCAGCATGACGTCCTCCATGCGCTCGTACAGGTCGTCGGAGATCTCGGCGTCCGGGCCGAGCGCGTTGAGCACGCCGGCGACGATCTGGCACGTGCGGAACCGAACCGCCTTATCGCGCGCGCCGGCGAGGTTCAGCAGGAACCCCAGAAACGCCTCGGCGAAATCGTCAGCCTCCTCCTCGCGCGCCTCGGGGCGCGCGGCGGTGAAGCCCACCAGGAAGCGCACCACGCGCTCCGCGCACAGGTCGCGCTGTCGGGTCGAGCGCGGCGACGACGGCGCGATGGACGGAGAGGAGACGGACGCGAGTGTGTCAGCGGGCGGGTCGAGACAAGACGTCGAACGCGAAACGCGCTTCGGGCTTAGGTCCCCTCTCCGTCGCGACGCCATCGAGAGCGTTTTCCGAGAGGCGTCGACGGGACGCGCGGCGGGGGCGCGCGGGAGACCGCAGGGAGGCGCCGATCCGCCGCGCGGCGCGCTGCGCGTAGCCGCGGCGCTCGTACCTTGAACTCCAGGAGCACGGGGAGGATGGCGTTGCACAGCTCGGGCAGGAACGTGTCCTGGTCGGCGTGCCGACGCTGAATCATCTGCTTGACGCATTTCTTGTGCACCGCGAGGGACACCTGCGCGTCGTTCAGGATCTTGCCCACGCTCGGGACGGTCATGGCGACGGTCGGGGCGGGAGGCGGGAGGACGCTAGCGGGCGAGCTCCGCGGCGCGGGAGTTCGGCGGGAGAAGTCTCGGGGAGGCGCTCCGTCGAGTGTGCGCGCGGGACGCGGCGCACCAAGAGACCCGGCAACCGTTGGGCCTGGGCAAAAAAATATGCAGCCTTCGTGGCACGAAGTGGAAACCAGATTAACCAGTCATAGAAAATTGTCGATTCGGCCGTTTCGAGAAAATGGAGCGCGCAGGACGGCAGAATGAATGCTGAGACTTGTACTTCGTATTCCCTAAGAGGGCTCGCGTTCATCACAACCCTCGGCACCGACCCAGACATGCGAGAGGTGCACGGTTTCCTTGACGAAGGCGTGAAGGGCTCGCGAGCGATGGGTGTGAAACGGTGTCTGCATGGCAGGCGGAAACACATGTGCGCGGACTGCAGCCCCTGCCCGCATGGTAAGGTGAAAAGCAATTGCGCGGACTGCAACCCCTGCCCGCATGGCAAGCTGAAACGCATCTGCGCGGACTGCAACCCGTGCCCGCACGGCAAGCTGAAACACAGCTGCGCAGACTGCAACCCGTGCCCGCACGGCAAGCTGAAACACAGCTGCGCAGACTGCAACCCGTGCCCGCACGGCAGGCTGAACAGCGACTGCGCGGACTGCAACCCGTGCCCGCACGGCAAGCTGAAACGCATCTGCGCGGACTGCAGCGGCTGCCCGCATGGCAAGCTGAAACACAGCTGCTTAGACTGCAACCCGTGCCCGCATGGCAAGCTGAAAAGCAAGTGCGCGGACTGCAACCCCTGCCCGCATG
>MDSV01187950.1_pt1 | contig 18864 bp, 17 predicted proteins | sample 810851 | NCBI WGS metagenome assembly MDSV01 (sample SAMN05326640, study PRJNA326480) | marine metagenome | isolation source: seawater | place: Atlantic Ocean: North East | collected 2012 | reverse complement strand
TTTTGGGCTCCACTCCAAGGGAATTGAAAACTTAATGAGAACCTTATTAGCTCAAGTTAGTAATGTAATTCCACCAACTCTTTCCAAGTATATTGAACAAAAAAATAATTTTCCTTCGCTTAGAAATGCCTATGCTAATATTCATTTTCCTGAAGATCAAAAGATTCTTCAAAAATCTATTTTTAGGTTAAAATATGAAGAACTTTTTTTTCTTCAACTAGGAATGACTAGGCAGAAAATTAGTACCCAAAAGAGATCTAAGGGCTATCTTTTTGAAAATGTAGGAAAATTGTTCAATAATTTCTTCAGTGATTATTTACCATTTGAATTAACTAATGCCCAAAAAAGAGTAATTAAAGAAATAAGAAAAGATTTAGGTTCTGGGTCTCATATGAATAGACTTTTACAAGGCGATGTTGGTAGTGGAAAAACATTGGTTGCTGTTCTTACTATTCTATTATCACTTGATAATGGATTTCAAGCATGTTTAATGGCCCCAACAGAAATTTTAGCCAATCAACATTTTAAGACTATTGAAAGTTTTTTAAAACCTCTTGGTCTTCATATCTCTTTATTGACTGGATCTGTGAAGAAATCAGACCGAAGAGTAATCCATGAGTCTTTAGAAAATGGATCTTTAGATATTTTAGTTGGAACACACGCTCTTTTAGAAGATAAGGTTAAGTTTAAAAACTTAGGCTTAGCAATTATAGATGAACAACATAGATTCGGAGTAGCTCAAAGAGCTCAACTTTGGAAAAAAAACATATTACCTCCTCATGTATTAGTAATGACTGCAACTCCAATTCCAAGAACACTTGCTATGACATTTTATGGAGATCTAGAAGTTTCTGTTATTGACGAACTACCACCAGGCAGAAAACCTATAAATACTATTCACAGGTTTGATTCAAGTCGGCTTAAAGTGTTTCAGTTTATCGAAGATGAAATTAAAAAAGGGCATCAAGTATATATTGTGTATCCTTTGATAGAAGAATCAGAAAAATTGGATTATAAAGATTTGATGGATGGTTATGAAAGTATCGTAAGAAGATTTCCGTTACCTGAATTCAAAGTTAGTATTGTACATGGTAAAATGAAACCAGAAGCCAAAGACTATGAAATGTCTCAGTTTGTGAGTGGTAAAACTCAAATTATGGTGGCAACTACAGTTATTGAAGTTGGAGTAGATGTTCCCAATGCATCTTTAATGATTATTGAAAGTTCAGAAAAATTTGGTTTGTCTCAACTCCATCAGCTTAGAGGAAGAGTAGGTAGAGGAGCAGATAAATCGTACTGTATCTTAATGAGTGGTTACAAATTATCAAATGAAGCTAAAATTAGACTGGAGACTATGGTAAGAACCAATGATGGTTTTGAAATTTCAGAACAAGATTTAAAAATAAGAGGCCCTGGAGACGTTATGGGGACGCAACAAAGTGGAGTATTAGATTTCAAGTTAGCTAATCTTGCTAAGGATGGTCAATTAGTTCAACTAGCAAAAATAGATGTAGATGAATTGCTAAAACGTGATGGTGATTTATCATCTTCTCAAAATCAAAGTATAAAGATAGAATTGGCTAGACAAATGAAATTAAAACCAAATTGGAGTAATATTAGTTAATCAGTTTTTCAGCATTTTCTATATTTACATATTAATATTATATTAATTATATTATGGCTTCGACTTCCGAAATAAAAAATGGGTTGTGTATAAAACACAATAATAAACTTATGCAGATCAAAGAGTTTCAACATGTTAAGCCAGGAAAAGGTCCTGCTTTTGTTAGAACAAAAATGAGAGGAATTGAAGACGGAAGGGTAATTGATTACACTTTTCCTTCGGGTCATAAAATTGAAATAGTAAGAATAGAAAATAGATCGTACCAATATTTATACAAAGAAAATGACGGTTATCATTTTATGCATACCGATAATTATGAACAAATATTTATAGAATCTCACATGATTGACTTGCCTCAATTTTTGAAAGAGGGAATTATTTGCACTATTGTATTTCATGCAGAAGAAGAAATGCCGTTATTGGTTGAACAACCTCAGTTTCTTTCGACAGAAGTAACTTATACAGAGCCAGGAATAAAAGGAGATACTGCAACTAATACTATGAAGCCCGCTACTATTGATACAGGGGCAGAAGTTAAGGTTCCCCTTTTTATTAATACTGGAGATACGATTAAGGTGGATATTCAAAAAGGAATGTACGTAGAAAGAATTAAATCATGAGTTTTACAATACACGGTATCCAACATCTAGGAGTAGGAGTACCTAATCATGAAGCTTCATGGAAATGGTATAGAAAATTTTTTGGAATGGATATTCCTTTATTTAATGATGAGGCGGAAGCTCCGCTTATGAAGATATATACTAATGGAAAAGTAATTTCTAAGAGAGCAGCAATGGTATTAAATATTAAGGGGGGGTGTGCTATGGAAATAGTAAGTCCTACCACTTTTAAAGCCACTCCGTCCCAAATGAAAATACAATTAGGTGACTTGGGAATTTTTATTGGAATGGTAAAAACATCTGACATCCAAAAAGCGTTTAATTTTTTTGAATCAAATCAAGCAAAATTAATTTCTCCAATAGTAAAATCTCCTTATGGTTTTGATACATTTTATATTAAAGATTTAGATAATTTAATTTGGCAGATTATTCCAGCAAACGATTTTTATACCCACCATAATCATATTACTGGAGGTACTGTTGGTTGCTCAATTGGAGTTGCAGAAATGCAAAAATCTTTACAATTCTATTCCCTTTTAGGATACGATGAAATAATTAATGATCAAACGGGTGTGTTTAATGACTGGGCTGATTTACCAGGTGGAAAATCAGAGTATAGAAGAGTTTTATTAACTCAAAAAAATCCCTCAGGAGGCGGATTTTCCAAGTTAGCAGGTAAAAGCTATATAGAGTTAGTCCAAGATAACTCTAAAAGATCACCACAAAAAATTTACGAAAATAGATTGTGGGGAGATACTGGCTTCGTACACTTAGGTTTTGATGTGAGAAATATGAAATCATTAGGAGAAAAATTAGCTTCTCAAGGATTTGGTTTTACTTGTGATACAAAAGACGTACTCAGCATGGGAGAAAGTACCAAAGTACATTGTACTTATTGTGAGGATCCAGACGGAACTTTGATTGAAATGATAGAAGTTTATAAAATTCCCATTATAGAAAAATGGGGTCTTTATTTAAATGTAGAAAAAAGAAAACCTTCTCAACCTCTTCCAGATTGGATGTTAAAAGCTTTAAAATACACTAGAATAAAAGATTAACTAGGCTTTTGATTTCTCATAATTTTGAAAAAAATTTCAGGTAAAAATCTTTTTAGATGTATAATCCAAGAACCTTTACCTCCAGAATAAATTTCTTTTTTGTTATCCATAATTCCATCGATAATGTCTTGTGCACATTGTTCTGGTGAAATACCATTTTCTATTAATGGGTCTTTTTTATTAATAACGTATCCGTCATGAGAAACAGCATTTAAAGAAATATTGGTTTTGACTAAAAATGGAAAAACTAGACTTACTTTAATATTATTTTTTTCTTCCTCTAAACGAAGTGATTCAAAGAACCCTACTTGAGCAAATTTTGAAGCTGAATAAGAAGACCTTAAGAAAAAGCCAAATTTCCCTGAACTACTACTTACAGTTACAATGTGACCACTTTTTTGATCTTGCATTATTGGAAGAACGGATTTGGTTAGAGCAATGGTTCCAAAATAGTTAATTTCCATTATTTTTCTATCTACCTCAATTTGGGTTTCAGAAGCTATAGACCGCTGACTAATTCCTCCATTATTGATTAATAAGTCAATAGTTTTAAATTTAGATAAGACTTCAGCAACTTTTTCTTGAAAATCATTATTTTTTTCTAAATCTAATTTTAAAATAAAACATTCTGAGTTACATAAATTGGCTACTTTATGTAATTGATCTTCTTTTCGAGATGAGAGAACTAAATTAGCCCCTAATGAAGATAGTTTTATTGCTAGGGCTTTACCAATGCCAGATGATGCACCTGTAATCCAAACAGTTTTACCATGAAAATCAATCATAGTATAAATATATAATTTGTATAATAATACTTAGTAAATTAAAGAAATGATGTTAAAAAAATTAATCGATTAAGTCTTTAATATTTTTTTCGTTGGCTTTAAATGGTATAGTAACTTCTAATTTTGAATTTCTTTTCATTTCTCTTTTAATAGCAAAAATTGCTTCGTCATTTTGAGCCCAATTTCTTCTTGCAATACCATTATTTACATCCCAAAAGAGCATATTTGTAAGTTTTTCTTCCGATTCTTGAGAACCATCAATAGTTAATCCAAATCCCCCATTGATAACTTCTCCCCAGCCTACTCCGCCACCATTATGAATACTTACCCAAGTTGCTCCTCTGAATGAGTCTCCAATAACATTTTGAATAGCCATGTCTGCAGTAAATGATGAGCCGTCATATATATTCGAAGTTTCTCTAAAGGGAGAGTCTGTTCCAGAAACATCGTGATGATCTCTACCAAGGACAATAGGAGCAGAAATAAATCCTTTTTTTATTGCTTCATTGAAAGCCTTTGCAATAGCTATTCTACCTTCAGAATCTGCATAAAGAATTCTTGCTTGAGATCCAACAACTAAATTATTTTGTTGAGCTTCTTGAATCCACTGTATATTATCTTCTAGTTGTTGTAGAATATCATTAGGAGCTTTTTTTGCAAGTTCTTTTAAGACATTACATGCAATATTATCAGTAGTTTTTAAATCATTAGAATCTCCTGATGTACATATCCATCTGAAAGGTCCAAAACCATAATCAAAACACATTGGACCTAATATATCTTGTACATAGGAAGGATATTTAAATGTAGTTTGATCACTGTTCATAATATCAGCTCCAGCCCTTGACGATTCTAATAAAAAAGCGTTCCCATAATCGAAAAAATAAGTTCCTTGATCAGTATGTTTTTTAATTGCTTCAGATTGTCTTTTTAGTGACTCTTTGACTTTAATTTTAAACTGCTCAGGATTTTTTGTCATTAATTCATTAGATTCTTCAAATGAAAGATCTGCAGGATAGTACCCTCCAGCCCAAGGATTATGTAATGATGTCTGATCAGATCCAAGGTCTATGTATATATTTTCTTCGTGGAATTTTTCCCAAACATTTACGATATTTCCATCATAAGCAATAGAAACGATCTCTTGATTTTTTTTGGCCTCTTTAACCCGTTCACATAATTCATCTAAATCACTGATTATTTCATCTACCCATCCTTGTTGGTGTCTTTTGTAGGTGGCTTGGGGATTAATTTCTGCAGTTACTGAAATAACTCCGGCTATATTTCCAGCTTTAGGTTGAGCTCCACTCATACCCCCTAAACCCGATGTTACAAACAGCTTTCCTCTAGAACCATTTGAGTCTATCTTTCGGCATGCATTTAATACTGTAATGGTAGTTCCATGTACAATTCCTTGCGGTCCTATGTACATATAAGACCCTGCAGTCATTTGGCCATATTGAGTCACCCCTAATGCATTAAATTTTTCCCAATCATCAGGTTTAGAATAATTAGGAATCATCATTCCGTTGGATATAACCACTCTAGGAGCATTTCTAGTGGAAGGAAATAAGCCCAAAGGGTGTCCACTATTCATCACTAATGTCTGGTCATCAGACATCTTAGACAAATATTCCATAGTTAGCAAATACTGCGCCCAGTTTTGGAATACCGATCCATTTCCACCATAAGTAATGAGTTCTTGAGGATGTTGGGCTATCTTAGGGTCTAAATTATTTTGTATCATTAGCATGATAGATTTTGTCTGAATAGATTTTCCAGGATATTCATCTATGGGTCTAGCATACATCTCATAATCAGGTTGAAACCGATACATATAAATTCTTCCAAAACTATTTAATTCCTCTAAAAATTCTTTTGCAAGAGTAGCATGTTGTTTTTCTGGAAAGTATCGCAATGCATTTTTCAAAGCAAGTACTTTTTCTTCTTTCGAAAGTAGATCTTTTCTGTTTGGAGCGTGACTTATATCGGATCTTCTTTTTTTTACACTGGGTAAAGTTGAGGGGATACCCTTTAAAATAGAATTTTTAAATTCGGTCATTGTAATTATAGATACTGATTTTATTTATTAAAACCATAAGGACAGTGTTTACATTTGCTTTCGCAACAATAACCTCTATCTAAGTGGTATTTTTCAGTAAAAATAATTAATCCTTCTTTAGAATAATAAAAATTATCCTGATTAGATAAAACTTGGATGTTATCAAAACCTGATTTATTCATTATGTAAATTTACTAGTAATTTTAGATGATAATACTTTGTTTGACGTAAACAGCGCAATAAATTGAATATGATTCCACAAAATTGAAAAATAAAATTGCATACATTTGGAGTAAAACTTAAAATCTTAAAAATGTCTAGTTATCAAAAACAGATTGAATCTTTCATGAAAAAATTACAGATAAAAGACGGTCATGAGCCTGAATTTATCCAAGCAGTGGAAGAAGTCGCAGAAACTGTAATTCCGTTTATTGAATCTAACGAGAAGTATAAAAAAACTAAAATTCTTGAAAGAATTGTAGAACCAGAAAGAGTAATTCAGTTTAGAGTTCCTTGGATAGACGATTCAGGAGAACCGCAAGTTAATAGAGGTTTTAGAGTAGAGTTCAACTCCGCAATCGGTCCTTATAAAGGAGGCCTTAGGTTTCATCCATCCGTTAATTTATCAATTTTGAAATTCTTAGGATTCGAACAAATATTTAAAAACTCTTTAACTACTTTACCTATGGGAGGAGGTAAAGGAGGTTCAGATTTCAATCCAAAAGGAAAATCAGATAATGAAGTAATGAAGTTTTGTCAATCATTTATGACAGAATTATCTAGACATATAGGGCCAAATACCGACGTTCCTGCAGGTGATATTGGTGTTGGAAGCAGAGAAATTGGATATATGTTTGGACAATATAAAAGACTAAGAAATGAATTTACTGGAGTTTTAACTGGAAAAGGAATTAACTGGGGAGGATCCTTAATCAGACCTGAGGCAACTGGTTATGGGGTAGTTTATTTTACTGAAAAAATGTTATCAACAAAAGGAAATGATTTAAAAGATAAAATTATTTCAATTTCCGGGTCAGGAAATGTTGCTCAATATGCATGTGAAAAATGTATTCAATTGGGAGCTAAAGTGGTTACAATGAGTGATTCTAAGGGCTATATTTACGATCCCGAAGGTATTAATAAAGAAAAGTTATCTTGGATTATGAATTTGAAGAATGTTAGAAGAGGGAGAATTTCGGAGTACAGTGAGAAATTTACAAGTGCTTCATTTTATGAAGGTAAAAAGCCTTGGGAGGTAAAAGTAGATATTGCATTACCTTGTGCCACTCAAAATGAACTAGGTGAAGAACATGCTAACTTGTTAGTCCAAAATGGTTGTATTGCAGTGGTTGAAGGGGCTAATATGCCTTGTAATCCAGAAGCAATAGCTGTTTTCGCAAATAAAAAAATATTATTTTCACCAGGGAAAGCATCTAATGCAGGAGGGGTTGCAACTTCTGGATTAGAGATGTCTCAAAATTCTTTAAGATATAATTGGAAAAGAGAAGAAGTGGATAAGAAACTAAATGAGATTATGCTGAATATTCATGAGCAATGTGTAGAGTATGGTATCCAAGAAGATGGTTACATTGATTATGTTAAAGGCGCTAATATTGCAGGTTTTGTCAAAGTTGCGGATGCAATGTTAGATCAAGGAATAGTTTAAAGTTAAAGTATGTACGGGACAATTAAAAAGCAACTTAAAAACGAACTTCAGAATATTGAGTCATCGGGCCTTTTTAAAAAAGAAAGGGTTATCACTAGTGCTCAAGGAGCTAGTGTTTTTGTCGATAGTGGTAGAGAGGTAATTATTATGTGTGCTAATAATTATTTAGGTTTATCCTCAAATTCTGAAGTGGTTGAAGCAGCCAAATCTGCCTTAGAATCTCACGGGTTTGGAATGTCATCTGTAAGATTCATTTGTGGAACCCAAGATATCCATAAAGAGTTAGAAAAAAGAATTGCTAATTTTTACTCAACAGAAGATACTATTTTATACGCAGCTGCTTTTGATGCCAATGGCGGATTATTTGAACCTTTATTTGGAGTCGATGATGCTATTATTTCCGATGAGTTAAATCATGCATCAATTATTGATGGTGTAAGGCTTTGCAAAGCTAAAAGGTTTAGATATAAGCATAGTGATATGCAAGATTTAGAATACCAATTGAAACAAGCTCAAGAATCTAGAAATAAAATTATAGTCACTGATGGGGTGTTCTCAATGGATGGAGATATTGCAAAATTGAATGAAATATGCGATTTGGCAGATCAATACGATGCTTTAGTGATGACTGACGAATGTCATTCTGCTGGATTTATTGGAAAAACAGGAAGAGGTGTTCCCGAATACCATAATGTTATAAATAGAGTCGATATAATAACAGGAACTTTAGGAAAAGCTCTGGGAGGTGCCATGGGGGGTTACACTACTGGTAAAAAAGAAATAATAGAAATATTACGTCAAAAATCTAGACCTTACTTGTTTTCAAATTCTTTAGCTCCATCAATTGTTGGAGCAGCTAATAAAGTTTTTGAAATTTTATCTTCCAGTACTCATTTAAGAGACCGATTAGAAGAGAATACTCAGTATTTTAAAACTAAAATTATTAAAGCTGGCTTTGATGTAAAAGAAGGCAACTCTCCTATTGTTCCTATTATGTTGTATGATGCAGCTCTTTCTCAAAAATTTGCGGATATGCTTCTTGAAGAAGGAGTATATGCAGTAGGTTTTTTCTATCCAGTTGTGCCCAAGGGAAAAGCAAGGATAAGAACTCAAATTTCTGCTGCTCACAGCAAAGACCATTTAGATACTGCAATTCATGCTTTTGTTAAAGTGGGTAAAAAACTCAGAGTTATTCAATAGATGATTTTAAAAAATTCGTTATCAATTGTTAGTATCAAAATTATATTATATCTTTGCAACCCGTTAATTAATTAAGAAAGTAATAGTGAGTCATTTAAGTTATAAAACAGTTTCAGCTAACAGAGAGACAGTCAATAAAGAGTGGTTATTAATTGATGCTGAAGGCCAACCGTTAGGTAGAATAGCTAGTAAAGTAGCCAGTTTGATTAGAGGAAAACATAAAGTTGAATTCACACCCCATGTTGATTGTGGAGATAATGTAATTGTTATCAATGCAGAAAAAATAACTTTATCTGGAGCAAAATGGGAAAACAAAGAATATATTAGTCATACTGGATATCCAGGGGGTCAACGATCTATAAATGCTTCTTCTATGCTTAAAAAGTTCCCAGAAAGACTAATGGAAAAAGCTGTAAAAGGAATGTTGCCTAAAAATAGATTAGGAAGAAAATTATTTACAAACCTTCATGTATTTGTAGGGGAAAATCATAATAAAGAAGCTCAGAAACCAAAAAAAGTAGAACTTAACTAAAATTTTAATGTCTGTTATTAATAAATTAGGAAGAAGAAAATCTTCAGTAGCCAGAATTTACCTTAAAAGTGGAAAGGGTAAAATTACGATCAATAAAAGAGATCATAAAGACTATTTCACTACTGATGTATTACAATATAAAATCTTCCAACCTTTTGAATTAACTGGTACAAAAGGGAAATACGACGCGACTATAAATGTTAATGGAGGAGGTAATACTGGACAAGTCGAAGCCATCAGATTAGCGATTTCTAGAGCATTAGTAGAAATTAATGCAGATTTTAAACCCTTGCTAAAAGCCGAAGGACTAATGACTAGAGATCCAAGAATGGTGGAAAGAAAGAAACCTGGGCAACCCAAGGCTAGAAAAAAATTCCAGTTTAGTAAAAGATAATTTATAGTAAATGTACCAGGGTACATAGTTTAGTATCTAAGGTATGCAGACCAAAATTTGCTACTGCATTCCTGCTGATCATACAGTAACAAGAAAGTAAACAAAAATGACAAAAGTAACTTTTGAACAAATGTTAAGTGCCGGTGTGCATTTTGGACATTTAAAAAGAAAGTGGAATCCAAGTATGTCTCCTTATATATTTGACGACAAGAAAGGAATTCACGTTATAGATTTAAATAAAACTTTAATAAAATTAGAAGAGGCTTCTAAGGCAATGAGACAAATTGCAAAATCTGGGAGAAAAATTCTTTTTGTAGCTACCAAAAAACAAGCTAAAGAAATTATGTCTACAAAGGTTGAAGAAGTAAATATGCCTTCAATTACAGAAAGGTGGCCAGGAGGATTATTGACCAACTTTAAGACTACAAGAAAGACCATCAAAAAGATGACTTCTATCGATAAGATGATGAAAGATGGTACTGCTGATACAATGTCCAAAAGAGAACGACTCCAACTATCAAGAAAGAGAGAAAAAATAGATAAAATTTTTGGTTCAATTTCTGATATGAACAGATTACCAGCAGCAATTTTTATTGTGGATGTAAAAAAAGAACATATTGCCTTATCAGAGGCTAAAAATTTGAAAATCCCAATTTTTGCTATGGTAGATACTAATTCTAGCCCAGATGGTATTGATTTTGTGATTCCTTCAAACGACGATGCAACAAAATCTATTGATTTGGTAATTTCAGCTTTATGTGATGCTATTAAAGAAGGGCTTGGTGAAAGAAAGCAAACTAAAGAAAAAATTGCCCAAGAAAAAGCGGCAAAAGAAGCGAGCGAAGAAAATACAGAACAAAAACTTGAGGATAAATCTTAATTTATATTTATTATGAGTATTACTGCCAAAGAAGTCAACGAACTTAGAAAAAAAACAGGTGCTGGGATGATGGACTGTAAAAAAGCATTAACTGAATCCAATGGTGATATGGAATCGGCAATTGATTTTTTAAGAAAAAAAGGTCAAAAAATTGCTGCAAAAAGAGGAGATAGAGAGGCTAGTGAAGGTTTGGTAATTGCAAAATCAAATGAGGAAAGTGGTTATTTATTATGTTTGAATTGTGAAACAGATTTTGTAGCAAAAAACAAGGATTTTGGAAATTTAGCAAATTCTTTAATGGATTTAGCTATCCAAAATAATGTTCAATCCCTAGATGAATTTATGAATCAAAATTATTTGGATTCGGGACTCAAAATATCAGAAAAAATAATTGAACAAAGTGGCGTTATAGGTGAGAAAATTGAAATTTCGGCTTTAGAAAAAATCACAGCTAAAAAAGTGGTTGCTTACAATCATCCAGGAAACCAGATTGCAAGTATCATTGGCTTGACTTTGGATGAGGAAGAAGTTGGAAAACAGATAGCTATGCAAGTTGCTGCTATGAATCCTATTGCTTTAGATCAAGAATCAGTAACTCAGGATGTTATTGATAGAGAATTAGAAGTGGGCAAAGAATTAGCTATACAAGAAGGAAAACCAGCGGAAATGGCTGAAAAGATTGCTAAAGGAAGATTAAATAAATTTTTTAAAGAAACTACTTTGGTTAACCAAGTTTTTGTAAGAGATAATAAAAAAACAGTTGGTCAATTTTTAAAGGAAACAAATCCTAACTTAAAGGTGACAGATTTTAAAAGATGTTCATTATCGGTTTAGATATTGTTGATTATATTTAGAGAGCATTTGGCTCTCTTTTTTTTGTCTTAAATTTTAATTATGAAGTATAAAAGAATTTTATTAAAACTGAGCGGTGAAGCACTAATGGGTAATAAACAATTTGGAATAGATAATAACCGCTTGATGCAATATGCTCAAGATATTAAAGAAATAGTTGATCTTAATGTACAAGTTGGAATTGTTATTGGAGGAGGAAATATTTTCAGAGGAGTACAAGCTGAAAAAGGAGGAATGGATAGAACTCAGGGGGATTATATGGGAATGTTAGCTACGATGATCAACAGTATGGCTCTTCAATCTTCACTAGAATCCATAGGACTCTATACAAGACTTCAATCTGCTATTGAGATGAAGCAGATAGCAGAACCCTACATTAAAAGAAAAGCTGTTCGACATTTAGAAAAGGGAAGAATAGTAATTTTCGGTTCAGGTACTGGAAATCCATTTTTTACAACAGATTCTGCTGCGTCTCTTAGGGCCGTTGAAATTGACTGTGATGTGATATTAAAGGGAACTAGAGTAGATGGTGTTTATGATTCTGATCCTGAAAAAAATCCTGGTGCTGTAAAATTTGAGTCAATTAGTTTTGATCAAGCCTATGAAAAAAAATTAAAAATAATGGATATGACAGCTTTTACATTGTGTAAAGAAAATAATATTCCTGTTGTTGTTTTTGATATCAATAAGTCTGGAAATCTAAAAAGAGTTATATTAGGAGAAAAAGTAGGTACTTTAGTTACGGTGTAAAAGTATTTTTATGGAAGAAATTAATTTAATTTTAAACGATTCGAAGCAAGCAATGGAAAAATCTATTATTCATTTGAATTTAGAGTTAGGAAAGATAAGGGCTGGAAGAGCCAATCCTTCAATGTTAGATAGTGTTAAAGTAGATTATTATGGATCTTTAACACCGCTTTCTCAAATTGCTAATATCAGTACATTAGATTCAAGAACTTTGACTATTCAACCTTGGGAAAAGGCGATGCTTGAAGAGATAACTAAGGCAATAATGAATGCCAACCTTGGTTTGAACCCACAAAATAATGGAGAAGTTATTTTAATTTCTGTTCCTGCACTCACCGAGGAAAGAAGAATTGATCTTGTTAAAAGATCCAAGGCAGAAGGCGAACATGCAAAAATAAGCATAAGGTCACAAAGAAAAGATGCGAATGAGATGGTTAGAAGTTTAAAAGAAGAAGGATTGAGCGAAGATGAGATTAAAACTTCTGAAGAGGAAATTCAGAAATTAACAGATTCATTTACTAGTAAAGTAGATGAATTAGTTGATTTAAAAGAAGCTGACATTATGAAAGTATAATGTCATTAAAATTACTTTTATGCTTGATAATTAGGATTTTATCAAAAATATCTTGAGTTTTACATCATCAATTTGCAAATTATTAATTAAAAATCATTTATTATGAAAAAATTATGGATTTTACCACTTGCAGCTATTATGTTTTCTTGTGGGGCTCCAACTGAGGAAGCACCCGTTGCTGAGCCGGTTGAAGAGGCTGCTCCAGTCGAAGAAGTTGTAGAAGAAGCTGCTGCAGACTCTACAATGGAAGAAGCTGCTGCTGATTCAACAATGGAAGAAGCTGCTGCTGATTCAACAATGGAAGAAGCATCAGAACCTGCTGAAGAGCATGAAGGTCATGAGCACTAAAAATCATAAAACTTATTAAAAGCCCTATTAGGGCTTTTTTTATGCCCAAACTTTAGATCCTTCAGAACAATTTTTACATATTTCAATTTGACTTCTGTCTAGAAATATCTGATTTCTAAATGAGTTGTAAACTTTACTATTCCAAATTTTAGAAAAACTAGAGATTTTTAGGTCACCCATTTTATGAACAGCATCTTTATCAAAACAACAAGGTACTAGTTCGCCATTTACTGTTATAACTGCGCTGCTCCACATTCTCCAACAGCGATTATAGAAATTATTTTTTAATTGATATTCTCCATTTTTATTTTTTATGTACCTACTGTATTTTTCATTTTCAGGAATTAAAGAATTTCCATTTTTAAAATTATATACCTGGGCAGTTTTAATTCTAAGTTCATCTACTCCAAGCTTTTTAGTTAATTCTTTCATCTTATCCACAAGATGTTCATTAGTTTTAACTACCAAAAATTGAAATATTACATGTGGATAATTGCTATTTAACTTTTTTTTCCATTTTAAAATATTTTTTGCTCCTTCTAAAACTTTTTCATATTTTCCATTTTTTCTATATACCTGATAGGTTTCTTGGTCATTTCCATCAATAGAAATTATCAATCTTTTAAGACCTGAATTAACAGTTTTTTGACAATTTTCATCGTTTAAAAAATGTCCATTGGTAGAAGTGGCACAAAATATATTCTTGGAATTAGCATAAGAAATTAATTTAAAAAAGTTAGGATTTATATAGGGCTCTCCTTGAAAATAGTAATTGATATAGGATATGTGGCCATTTAATTCATCAATTATTTTTTTATTTAATTTTAAAGATAAATTTCCGGTTTTTCTAGAAAATTGCTTCAATCCACTTGGACATTCTGGACATCTTAAATTACATGCTGTGGTTGGTTCAATACTAAGTGCCATGGGCAGTCCTGAAATGTGAGACGATTTAAATAATTTAGAAAAGGAAAAACTAAAATATAGTTGTAATAAATTTTTAAACTTTTTAAAAGAAAAGTATTTGATAAGTACTAAAAGTTCACTTTTTTTCATCAGAATTTTTTAAAATTAGTAAATTCCTTTATTCTTATAATCATATTCTTCTTTATTAATTGATAACTTAGTGGAAATTTAATTTGAATGTGGAGGAATATTTCCAAATTAATCCTTGGTAATAGAATTTTAATTATTGTAGCAATAGTTTTATTTACAATATTATTTGGGTTCTTTTCTAGCAAAATAAAATTACAATATGAGTTAAATAAGCTCATCCCACAATCAGACCCCATTTACATTGCTTATGATAATTTTAAATTAAATTTTGGACAAGATGGTCTGATGTTAGTAATTGCTACAACAGAACCTGATTTTTATAATAAAGATAAATTTAACGCCTGGCTAGAGCTTGCAGACAGCATTCAAAATGTTAAAGTTTTAGTGACTAAAACAGATACCAGTTACTACAAGAATGTAGTTGATTCGGTGTTTTCTGAAGGACACTTGTATAATATTATTAAAAACAAAAAAGAACAACGCTTTGATTTAGTAGAAATCATAGAAAAATATCCTGCCAGTCAAAATCATATTGATAGTATCCAAAAAGTAATTAATTCATTAAAATTTTATGAGAATATAATTTATAAAAAATCCAGTGATTTACACATGATGATGTTTTTTCTAAACAAAGAAATTTTTGATTCAAAACTAAGAGGAAATTTAGTTTCTGATATACATCAAATCGCCAATTCATATAATCACCATTTTAAGAATTGGAAATTTTCTGGTCTTCCTCATATTCGAGCTTTTATGATGAATGTAATTAAAGATGAATTGACTTTATTTGTTTGCCTTGCTGTTCTAGTTACTTCGCTCTTATTACTGATTTTCTTTAAATCCCTCAAGGTTGTTTTTATTTCGATGATTGTCGTTTTAATTGGAGTAACTTGGTCTGTGGGAATTATCGGTTTGTTTGGATACGAACTTACTGCATTAATGGCTCTAATTCCTCCCTTAGTTATAGTAATTGGAATTCCAAACTGTATTTATTTAATAAATAAATATCAACAAGAGTTTAGAAAAAATAATAATAAAATTAAATCCCTTGAATTAATAATTCAAAAAGTTGGTAACGCTACATTTTTAACAAATATAACCACTGCTTTAGGTTTTGGAACTTTCATATTTACTAGCTCTAAAATGATGGTTGAATTTGGAATTGTTTCCTTTATTAACATAATGTGTATGTTTTTCCTTAGCATATGTTTAGTTCCTATTATTTACAGTTTTTTAAATGATCCAAAAGAAAAACATATTCGACATTTAGATAGAAAGTGGATGTATAATTTTGTTTCCAACTTAATTAAGTTTTCAAAGTTTCACAGAAAAAAAGTTTATATCTCCACATTTATTTTATTAATACTTGGCGGTTATGGTATTAGTCTTATGCATACAACGGGCAATTTCACAGACGATTTGCCAAAAAATAGTCAGATAATAAAAGACTTAAGATTTTTTGAAAAAGAATTAAATGGTGTTTTACCCTTTGAAATAGTATTAACATTTCAAGATACCATGTATAAAAACTTTTCTAATATTTCAAGAATTCAAAAACTTCAAGAAGCTCTCAAAGAAGAAAAATATTTATCGACATCTCTTTCCATAGTTGATGCAATGAAGTTTATTTCTCAGGCTTATGCAAATGGAAAAGCTTCTAAATATGAACTGGATTTTAGTAATCCTAAGGACCAGAGATATTTTTCTAGAATCATCAATTCTAAATATTTCAAAAATACTTTTGTAAATCAAAAAAAAGATAATAATAACGGTTTTGTAAGAAGTTTTTTAGATTCCACTCACCATTCAACAAGGATTACACTTCAAATTGCAGATATAGGAACCTCTTCAATGGATAGTTTAATTGATAGGATTAATGAAAGAGTTAGTAGTATAATTAATCCTGAACAATATTCTTTATTTCAATGTGATAAAGACGAAGATTTTCATAATTTTTATTTGCAGAATAGAAGAATTAACTTTCAAGTAAAACAAGAATTAACAAAAGGAGACTTAGAGTTGGTAAATAATTTCCCAGAAAATCTTTCTGAAATAAATGAATTATATGGAAATAGTCAATTTATTTCTGCTGTAAAAAATTCAGTATCAAACCTCAAAGTACATCCTGTAATTACTGGTTCGGGAGTGCTTTATACTAAAGGAACTACATACATGGTTAAAAACCTTTTTACCAGTTTGATTTTAGCGATTATAGTGATTGCTGTTTTAATGTCTTTTCTATTTAAATCTTTTAAAATGGTTTTAGTGTCACTTTTTCCAAATTTAATTCCTCTTATTTTTACTTCCGCCTTGATGGGTTATTTTGGAATCCCTATCAAACCTTCGACTATTTTGGTATTTAGTATCGCCTTTGGAATTTCTATTGACGATACTATTCATTTTTTAGCTAAGTATAGACAAGAACTAAAGACTAAAACCATAACTCAAGCGGTAGAAATATCTATCAAAGAGACTGGTGTTAGTATGATTTACACATCGATAATTTTGTTTTTTGGATTCTCAATGTTTACAGCTTCTGAATTTGGTGGCACCCAGGCATTGGGAATTTTAGTTTCCTTAACCTTATTCGTAGCAATGTTAACCAATTTAATTTTACTGCCTTCTTTACTTCTTTCATTAGAAAGTAATGTGTTAACTAAAAACTTTAAAAACTCAGAGGATTTTCTTTACGATGATTCAGACATAGAAATAGATAAATTATAATAATGAAAGGAATTATTTTAGCTGGAGGTTCTGGAACTAGGTTACATCCATTGACATTAGCGGTAAGTAAGCAGTTAATGCCGGTATATAACAAGCCGATGATCTATTATCCTCTTTCTACCTTGATGCATGCAGGAATAAGAGAAATATTATTCATAACTACTCCTCACGATCAGCCACTTTTTAAACATTTATTAGGAGACGGAAGCAAATTAGGATGTAGATTTGAATACAAAATTCAGCCAGATCCAAATGGTTTAGCACAAGCATTTGTAATTGGAAAAAATTTTATTGGTAAAGATAAAGTTGCTCTAATTTTGGGGGATAATATTTTCTTTGGAACAGGAATGGGCGAAAAATTAGAAGGTTCAACTAATCCAGATGGGGGCTATATTTTTGCTTACAGGGTTAATGATCCAGAAAGATATGGAGTAGTAGAATTTGACCAAAACCATAAAGCGATCTCAATTGAAGAAAAGCCATCTAAACCTAAATCTAATTATGCAGTCCCAGGCTTATACTTTTACGATAATAATGTTATTGAAATTGCAGAAAATTTAGAACCTAGTGACAGGGGAGAATATGAAATAACGGATGTAAATAAAGCTTATTTAGAAGCAGGAAAACTTCAAGTAAAAACACTTCCTAGAGGAACAGCTTGGCTAGATACTGGCACTTTTAGGTCGTTAATTCAAGCATCTAATTTCGTTCAGACAATTGAAGAAAGACAAGGTTTTGGGGTTGGATGCGTTGAGGCAGTTGCTTATTCTAATGGATTTATAAATGATGAACAACTTAAAGAACTGGCAATTCCATTATTAAAAAGTGGATATGGAAATTACTTAATGAGTCTTATTAGTTAATTTTTAATGCTTGATCGATATAAAAATATTATTGATAATGAGTTAGAAAAATACTGTAAAGAATTACCAAAATTAACTATATACAAACCAATAAAGTATATTCTTCAGTTAGGCGGTAAAAGGTTTAGACCCTCTTTAACTCTTTTAGCAACTGATTTATTTTGTGGAGATCCTTTAAGATCAATTAAAGAATCTATAGCTATTGAGTTATTTCATAATTTCACTTTAATTCACGATGATATTATGGATCAGGCACCTTTAAGAAGAAATCACCCTTCAGTTCATCAAAAATGGGATGTAAATCAGGCTATTTTATCAGGAGATTTATTGTACTCGTTAGTTAATAAATTATTAGCTTCATCACCTTGCCAAACTATTGAAATACATCAACTTTTTCAACAAACGGCTATCGAAGTTTGTGAAGGCCAATCATTAGATATAGAATTTGAAAAAAAAGAGGATATTTCTTTAAATGAATATGTTAAAATGATTCAACTTAAGACATCTGTTTTAGTAGCTTGTTCTTTAAAAATAGGAGCAATAATTGGGGGTGCTAGATTAAAAGATGCTAATTTACTATATGATTTCGGTTTAAATTTAGGAACTGCATTTCAAATTCACGACGATATATTAGATATTTACCCTGAAAAAGAAGGTTTTGGAAAACAAATTGGTGGAGACATTTTAGAAAAAAAGAAAACTATTTTATTGATAGAGTTATTAAAAAATTCTTCCCAAGAAGATCATAAATCTATACAAAACATTTTAGAAGATTCTCAACTTGAAAACAATTTTAAAGTTGCTAAAATTAAATCCTATTATAAAAAATATCGTGTTTTAGATATTGCAGAAAAAACTAAAAAAATATATTTTGATAAA
>MDSV01133954.1_pt1 | contig 18865 bp, 16 predicted proteins | sample 810851 | NCBI WGS metagenome assembly MDSV01 (sample SAMN05326640, study PRJNA326480) | marine metagenome | isolation source: seawater | place: Atlantic Ocean: North East | collected 2012 | reverse complement strand
CTGTGTGGTTTCGCCCAGCTCGGCTGTCAGACGCGCCCATCCATGCCAGTCTTCCTCATCCATCGGATCTTCAAGCGATACGATGGGATGCTCACGACAAAGCGCCGCCCACATATTAACCATCTCGTCAGATGACAGGCTGCGCCCCTCACCCTTCAGGTGATAGGCACCATCTTCGTGAAATTCAGTGGCAGCGGCATCCAGCGCAAGCAACACATCATCCCCGGCAGAATAGCCAGCGGTCTCTATTGCGCGGGTGATGAAGTCAATCGCCTCGCCGGTGGAGTTTATGGCTGGCGCAAATCCGCCCTCATCACCCACTGCGGTGGAATGACCCGCCGCCGAAAGGAGCGATTTCAGCGCATGGAAAATTTCCGCACCCATCCGCAGCCCGTCATGAAAGCTGTCAGCACCAACCGGCATCACCATGAATTCCTGCACATCCAGCGCATTGTTGGCATGCGCCCCGCCATTCATTATGTTCATCATCGGTGTGGGCAGAAGATGCGCGTGAACCCCGCCAAGATAGCGCCATAATGGCATGCCGACAGAATCAGCCGCTGCACGCGCCACTGCCATCGACACACCAAGAATGGCGTTTGCCCCGAGACGCGCCTTGTTGGGTGTTCCGTCAAGATCGATCATCGCCTGATCGATGCCCGCCTGGTCCATTGAATCGGCACCGGCAAGTGCATCAAAAATTTCAAAATTCACTGCATCGATCGCCTGAAGCACACCTTTTCCCCCGTAGCGTTCCTTGTCACCATCGCGCAGCTCAACCGCCTCAAAGGCACCGGTGGACGCCCCCGAAGGCACGGCAGCACGGCCAAATCCGCCGTCTTCAAGCAGCACATCAACTTCAACCGTCGGATTGCCGCGCGAGTCCAGAATTTCGCGAGCCTGGATGTCTTCAATAGCCGTCATGATGTTCCCCTGCTGAAAGCGTTGCCAGGCATGATGCCTGTTCAAAATAGTCCTGATGGCATGGCCGCCATTTGCATGATCTGCACAGATTATCAGCCCCTTTACTTGCACCTGTTGCCTGCGCGAGTGGTCCCGACGCATGTGGGCCGAAAAGCCGCGTCTGCGCAATCGGTCTGATCCGCTGCGGTTTATGCCTCGCGGCGCGCGGCGTCAAGGCGTTGCAGCTGCGCCAGAATTGCCGGCATCGCATTGAGCGGCACCATGTTGGGGCCATCGGACGGCGCGTTATCGGGATCCTCATGGCTTTCCATAAACAGCCCGTTCACACCAACGGCAACGGCGGCCCGCGCCAGCACCGGCACAAATTCGCGTTGCCCCCCTGAACGCCCGCCTAGCCCGCCCGGCTGCTGTACCGAATGTGTGGCATCGAAAATGACCGGATAACCGATATCAGCCAGCTGCGGCAGGCCGCGCATGTCAGACACCAGCGTGTTATAGCCAAAACTTGTCCCTCGCTCGGTCAGCAGAATCTTGTGATTGCCCGCTCCTGCCACTTTTGCCGCGACATGCGTCATATCCCACGGGGCCAGAAACTGGCCTTTCTTGATATTGACGATGGCACCGGTTTCGGCAGCGGCAACGAGCAGATCAGTTTGTCGGCACAAGAACGCCGGTATCTGCAGAACATCCAGCACTTCGGCCGCTGGCGCACATTGGTCGGGCAGATGAACATCACTCAGCACCGGACATCCGATGGCATCAGCCACGTCGGACAGGATTTTCAGACCTTCATCCATGCCCACACCGCGGGCCGCATTCGCCGATGTACGGTTGGCCTTGTCGAACGAGGATTTATAGACAAATCCCATGCCGGCTTCGCGCGCCATGGCGGCGAGCCGTTCGGCACAGATCAGCGCATGATCGCGCCCTTCCACCTGACAGGGACCAGCAATCAGCATCAGCGGCTGATCAGACCCGCAAGCCAGTTTTCCGATTTGCACCTGTTTCATGATGTCAGGCCCTTTTCACACATCAGACGAGTCTCGATTTTTCCATTGATGCCGCAACAAATCCGGTGAATAGCGGGTGCGGGTCAAAGGGCTTTGATTTCAATTCGGGATGAAACTGCACAGCCACAAAGAACGGGTGATCCGGACGTTCAACAATTTCCGGCAATGTGCCGTCAGGTGACAGGCCCGACAGCTTCATCCCGGCGGCCTCAAGCTGGTCACGATAGGCGATATTCACCTCATAGCGATGCCGGTGACGTTCTGAAACCTCTGCGGCCCCGTACAAGTCATGCGCCAGCGTACCCTGTTCCAGCAGGCACGGATAGGCGCCCAGTCGCATCGTGCCGCCAAGATCATCTTCGGCGCTGCGCTGCTGTTTGGCATTGCCCGATGTCCATTCCGTCATCAGGCCCACAAGCGATATGTCCGGCTCGCCAAACTCACTCGACCCGGCCCCGGTCATGCCAGCGATATTCCGCGCCGTTTCCAGCACCGCCATCTGCATACCGAAACAAATGCCAAAATAGGGGATTGCGTGTTCGCGCGCGAACTGGATCGCCCTGATCTTGCCTTCCGAGCCACGTTCACCAAACCCGCCAGGCACCAGAATGCCGCTGACATGATGCAGGGCCTCGATCGCCGCATCCTCGGCCTCGAACAATTCGGAATCAATCCATTCGATATTGACCTTGCTGCGATTGGCGATGCCAGCATGGAACAGTGCCTCGCCAAGCGATTTGTAAGAATCCTGAAGCGATGTGTATTTGCCGACGATGGCAATTGTCACTTCACTTTCCGGACTGGCGATGCTGCTGCATATCTGCTGCCATGCCGACAGGTCGGGTGTCTCGTCAGGCAAACCAAAGTGACGCATGACCTCACGGTCCAGACCCTGTTCGTGATAGGACAGCGGCACCTGATAGATGTTGTTCACATCCATGCCGAGGATCACCGCCGATTCCCTGATATTGCAGAACAGGCCAATCTTACCGCGTTGTTCAAGGGGCAGCGGATGTTCGGTTCGGCACAGCAGGATGTCAGGCTGGATACCGACCGACTGCAGTTCCTTGACCGAATGCTGCGTCGGCTTGGGTTTCAGCTCACCAGCAGCAGCGATGTAAGGCAGCAGCGTCACATGCAAGAAGCATGTCTGCTCACGCCCCAGCTCATTACCCAGCTGACGAATGGCTTCAAGGAAGGGCAGCGATTCTATATCGCCCACCGTGCCGCCAATTTCACACAGGATAAAATCTTCATCCTCATGGTTGGATTTGACGAAGGTCTTGATCGCGTCGGTGACATGCGGAATGACCTGAATCGTTGCGCCCAGATAATCGCCGCGCCGCTCGCGCGCCAGCACGTCGGAATAAATCCTGCCCGTGGTGACATTGTCCGATTTGCGCGCATGCACACCGGTGAAGCGTTCATAATGACCAAGGTCGAGGTCGGTCTCGGCCCCGTCATCGGTTACAAACACCTCGCCATGCTGGGTCGGTGACATGGTGCCGGGATCGACGTTCAGATAAGGGTCCAGCTTGCGAAGGCGCACCTTGTACCCGCGCGCCTGCAGCAGCGCTGCAAGAGCAGCTGCACCAAGTCCCTTACCAAGTGAAGAAACCACGCCGCCAGTGATGAATATATAACGAGGCATGGACCACGGTATTACCCCAAGATGGGGCGTTTGGTAAGGCCCAAAATAACATCATATGGTGGATAATTTAAATTTTCCGGCTTGACAATTCTGCCATCGGTAAATGGCGCAGACACGCAGCATTCAACCCTGATTTCAGTCGCTGGGTACCGCCGGTCCGCTGGATGGGGCTGGTGTTTCATTGATCACTTCATCAATGATCGACACGCTTTCGCGGCCAGCACCTGCCATGATCGCCAGCACAAGCGATGTTGCAAAGAAACAGGCTGCAAGGATGGCTGTCACCCGGGTCAGAAGATTGGCCGTTCCGCGCGCTGTCATAAACCCGCCGCCAGCACCGCCGCCACCGCCGCCGCCAATACCAAGTCCGCCGCCTTCGGAACGCTGCAAAAGCACAACACCGATCAAGGCCAGCGCAATCAGAATGTGGACGGTAAGAACCAGAGTTTCCATCGGTCAAAAAACCTGCTCGTTTGCAATCGCGCAGTTATATGGTGTGTCCGGCCTGAATTCAAGCGCTTTACGGGGCGATGGCCGCATTGCCATTGCGGATATCAGATGGTGGCCTGCGCCGCGTCGCAAATTGCAGCGAAGTCATCGGCAACCAAACTGGCACCGCCGACCAGCGCGCCATCAACATATGCCACCGCAAAGATGGCACCAGCATTACCCGGTTTTACCGAACCACCGTAGAGAATCGGCACATCACCAAGGCCGCGCTGGGCAAGCTGGGTGTGAATATGGGCATGCATTGCGCCGATATCCGCTTCGCTGGCCACCTTGCCGGTGCCAATTGCCCAGACCGGCTCATAGGCAATCATCAGCTGCGCAGCATCAACATCCTCTGGCACAGACCCGGCCAGCTGCGCACCCACGACATCCTCAGCCTGTCCGGCGTCACGCTGCACCAGCGTTTCACCGACACAGATCATCACCGACAGATTTTCGGCCAGTGCCGCCCCGGCCTTGGCGCGCACCAGCGCGTCACTTTCACCATGATCGGTGCGCCGCTCGGAATGACCGAGTAACACAATATCAGCGCCGCACGCCACCAGCATATGCGCCGCAACGTCACCGGTATGCGCGCCCGATGCCGCGCTATGACAATCCTGTCCACCAAGGCGAATGCCGCTTTGGCCAAGCCGCATCGCCATATGCACCAGATACGGATGCGGCGGGAACAGGATGCGCGTAACACCATCAAAGGCCGTGCCTGCATAGGCTGCGGCCAGTGCGCCGGCGTCTTCGATTGACGGATTCATCTTCCAGTTGGCGGCAACAATCACGATCAACTCCCCTCGCGGTAAATCCAGACAGCCTTGTGACCCGGCCTATATGGCTCGCAGATTTCCAGCGTTATGCGCCGTGCGTTCATAACGCAGCCCCCCCGAGGCAGTCAAAGTTGGTCCATTCAAAGCTGGACTGGTCAAAATTGACAATTGCCCCCCGCCATAACTGCCGGTACAAGTGCATCCACAGGTGCTGAGTATAGGTGACCCATATCGTCATCTGCAATCGGCATCACTGATACAGATATAAACGCAGGTACGGGTCATGCTCCAGGCAATGCGCGGTGGCGCCAAGTCGCCAATTATGAAGGTCTTTCTTGTCTTCCTCGCGGCAGGTTTCGCGCTGTGGGGCGTTGGTGATGTTACCACTGGCCTGATCGGCGGGTCAGACAAGGCCATTTCCGCCGGCGATGAAAGCCTGTCACCGGGCGAGGTTGCTGTGGAGTTTGACCGCACGCGGCGCAGCTACATGCCGAATGCAAGCACTGGCGAGGCCATTCAGGCGGGTCTGTTGGCTGAACTGGCAGGCATTCTGGCACGCGATGTTGTGTTTCGCGCAGAGGCCGCCGATCTGGGCCTGACCGTAACCCGCGACATGCAACGCGATGCAGTGGCGAGCGAACAGGCCTTTCGGGATGAGCTGGGTGACTTTTCGCAATCACGGTTTTTGTCTGCTCTGGCCAATGCCGGCATCAGCGAGGCGGAATATCTGACGCGGATCGACACGCAGTTGCGCCGCGAACAGATTGTCCAGTCGGTTGGCGCCGGTGTGCGTCAACCCGAGATTGTTGCGCGCACGCTGTCGGCCTTCGATCTTGAACGCCGCACCGCACAGCTGATCAGCGTGCCTGTTGATGCCGCTGCTGTTCCGGCCCCGGATGATGCCACCCTTTCAGCCTGGTTCGATACCGTGAAGTCGCGCTATGAGGCGCCGGCCCTGCGCAGCGCCCGTGTCGGCTATATCTCGCCCGCCCTGTTTGCCGATGACATTACCATTGATGAAGACACGCTGGTGGCCGCCTTTGAGGACCGCCGCGATGAATTCACAACACCGGAGCAGCGCAATCTGCGTCAGATGGTTTTTGACAATGTCGAAGACGCAACCACCGCATTCACACGCGTTGATGACGGCGAAGATTTCAATGATGTGGCTGCCGATATGCTGGGCTGGTCAGTGGCTGATGTCGCGCTTGGCCTGCTGGAAAAAGCTGATCTGGATGATGCTGTTGCCACTGCTGCTTTCGGCATTGCCAGTGGTGAATTTATCGGGCCGGTTGAATCAGCCTTCGGATTTCATGTTCTTGCTGTTGACGAGATTGTACCGGGCGAAGATGCGTCTCTTGATGATGTGCGCGCCGAGATCACCGCTGCCCTGAAGCTGGAAGCTGCCACAGACAGCATTTATGACAGCGCCAACACACTGGAAGATGCGCTTGCATCGGGCTCAACGCTGGATGAAGCCATCCGGGCAGTTGGCGGGCAGATCGTGACGCTGACCAACATCGATCAGCGTGGCCGCGATATTGATGGCGTCCCGATCAATGGAGATGCGGCTGATATTGCAAGCGATACGCTGGTTATTGATGTCATCTGGAACGCCGGTCTGGACCAGCCGAGTGTCATTCAGGAAGGCGTCGATGACATGTTTTTTGTTGTTGAGGTTACTGATGAAACCGACCCGCGCGAACGCAGCCTTGATGAGGTGAAGATCCGTGCGACTGGCGACTGGCAGCTTGTCGAGGCGATCAGGATTGCGCGGGAAAAGGCACAGGCATTGGCAGATGATGATGCCAGCTTTGCCGCCGTCGAGCCGAGTGCCGATTTCCGCCGCAACGGCAACGGGTTGGACCATGAGGCAGCACGCCTGATTGCCAATGCGGCGTTTGGACAGCAGCCCGGCACCAATACCGTTGTCGAAACTGGGCGTGAAGCCATTGCGCTGCGCACGAATTCCATTATCGAAGCCGGTGAGGAAGAGCTGGCAACGACAAGCAGACTTGTAGCGGCCTTTTCGGCCAATTCTATACAGCTGGATGTGCTGAACACGCTGGCGCGCGACCTTTCCCAGTCCCATGATCTTCAGATTCGTCTTGGTGGTGTGCAACAGCTTCTTGTCGGCAACCAGAACCAATGAACGGCGGGTCGAAGGCGTTCAGCGCCTTTGCCAAGATATTCGAGACTGGCGCACCCCAGCTGATTTCGCGCGAACTTATCGCCGATACGCAGACACCTGTATCCGCCTATCTGAAACTGGCCGCCGGCACGCCAAACAGCTTTCTGCTTGAATCTGTTGAGGGCGGCGAAGTTCGTGGCCGCTTTTCAGTGATCGGCCTGGCGCCTGATCTGATCTGGCGGTGCCGCGGGCAACTTGCCGAGATCAATCGCGATCCAGCAAAAAGTGACGACTTCGATGTGGTTGATGACAACCCGATCGAATCGCTGCGCGCTTTGATGGCGGAATCCGCGATGCAGGATACCGGCGGCCTTCCCCCTATGGCGGCCGGCCTGTTCGGTTATTTCGGGTATGACATGATCCGGCAGATCGAAACCATACCCGACAGTACTGAAACCGTTATCGATACGCCTGACTCGATGTTGCTGCGCCCGTCGCTGATTGCGATTTTTGACCGGCTGCGTGACAGCATAACGCTGGTCACCCAGATCAGACCTGCAGACTGGGATGATGCAGCTGGTGCGTGGAATGTGGCGCAAAGCAGGCTCAGCAACGCCATGCTGGCACTTGAAGCCCCGACCCCGCCGACCGAGGCTGGCGGGGATGACGCCGTCCTGCCGGCACCACAGTCAAATATGACCAAATCGGATTTCACCTCGATTGTGGCAAAGGCGCGTGACTACATCCGGGCTGGTGAGATTTTCCAGGTTGTCCTCTCACAACGGTTTTCGGTGCCATTTCATCTGCCAGCATTCAATCTGTATCGCAGCCTGCGACGCCTGAACCCTTCACCTTTCCTGTTCTTTTTTGATTTCGGGGGGTTGTCGATTGTCGGTTCAAGCCCGGAAATCCTGGTGCGATTGCGCGATGATGTCGTGACCATCCGGCCGATTGCCGGCACGCGCAAGCGCGGAAAAGATGCCGAGGAAGATGCGGCCAATGCCGAAGACATGATGCGCGATGTCAAGGAACGCGCCGAACATCTGATGCTGCTTGATCTGGGCCGCAATGATGTGGGGCGCGTTTCGCGGCCGGGCAGCGTCAAGGTGAAGTCGAATTATGAGGTGGAGTATTACAGCCACGTCATGCACATCGCCTCGCAGGTGGAAGGCACAATCAGACAGGATCAGGATTCGGTTGACGCGATGATCGCCGGATTTCCTGCTGGCACCGTCTCGGGTGCCCCGAAAATCCGCGCCATGCAAATTATCGATGAGCTGGAGCCTGACCGGCGCGGCATCTATTCAGGGGCTGTCGGATATATGTCTGTCTCAGGTGATCTGGATACCTGCATTGCGCTGCGCACGGCCATCGTGACTGATTCCAAAATGCATGTGCAGGCAGGGGCAGGCATTGTGTATGACAGCGATCCCGATGCTGAATATCAAGAAACGCAGAACAAGGCGATGGCCTTGATCCGCGCTGCGGCTGACGCTCTGCGCTTTGTGCGATAGCTATCTTTGAATTTTATCGGTTGTGGCAATCCCATTTGTCTGACGTTAAAAGTTAAATTAACGTAATTTGCTAACCTAGTCCTGAAAGCCCCGGGTCTGGGAGCCTAGTTCTGAGAGGGCCGGTTGCATTGCCGGTAGCAGATTTGATGATCCGCGTGTACCGCATGTATCTGGCATCGTTCGTCCTTGCGGGTGCCATTATCTGTGGCATGAACATGCCGGCGCGTGCGCAACCCACTATCCAGCTTGAAGACTGGCAGTCTTATGCGCCGATGGCAGAACAGGGCGCGATATGCGGTGCGTTCGCCTCTATCATGGAAATGCAGGCGATCACCGACCCGCGTCTTGGCAGGTTGTGGGCAGAGCGCCGCACCTATTCCGGATCAGTGATCAGACGTGCAGCAGAGCTTGAGGGGAAAGCAATCAATGATGATGCCGCCATCGACGATCTGCTGAACCGCTATTCGATGTGGCTGCTGAACCAGTTTTCCAGCCCCGATGACACCACGCTTATGGACAATGATGGCCGCATCGCCGCAACCGAAATGATCAGCGATGTCTGCGTCGCCCTGTTTGAAAGCGCTGATGAGGCGATCCTGGCAAAATATCCGGAGCTTGTTGGCACCACGCAATCAAACGAAGCTCTGGCGCGCGATCTTGATGCCGCAAATCACGAAAATGATGAGCTGATTGGCGAGAACACCGAACTGCACCAGCTTCTTGAAGAGGCGGAAACCGAGCTGCAGGATGCGCTTGACGAGTTGGTTCTGGCAGAAGCTGCTGCAACCAATGCCGAGACTGCTATCGCAGAACGCGAAGCCATCGCCATCAAGGTTGCAAAGCTGGAAAAACAGCTTTTGGCAGCAAACGCCGTTGTGGAAAACATCTCCGCATTGAAGACCTAGGTCGCTACCCTGCAACGCAATAACAGCAGATTACGGGCAGATCGTGACCGGCTTGACGCCGAGTTGGACGCTGCAGTTCTGGCGCTGCTGACCCCTGATGATGCGGATGATCTGGCTGATGATGCTGCCGCTGCCAATGCAGACACCGCTGATGCTGATACCTCAGAAGACATCGTGGACACGGCGCCGGATACGTTGGCAGATATTGATGCAGGCAGCGATACAGCGATCGATCAGCAGGCCATGTCCCTGTCCCTGCCCGGTATCGACCTGACGTCTGTCGAACTGATGCCAGACAGCCCTCAATCGGCCGTACAGCCATCAGCAGATGTCAGCAACGCCGCACCAGATACAGTCACCCCGGATACGGCAACATCGGAAACGGCAACATCGGAAACGGCAACATCCGGCAGCGCGCTGGCTGGTGCTGAAGCTGCACAACCTGACACGCGCCTTTTCATGGCCCAATTGGGCGCGTTCCGCCAACGCCTGCATGCCGAGGCGCAGATCAGGCTGTTGCTGGACACATTCACAAAAGATCTGGCCGCCGCTGAACTGACCATTGCCCAGTCCAAACTGCCCAGCGGCAGCGATGTGTTTCGCGTCTTGACCAACAGAATGTCAGCCCCGGCGGCAGCCAGAATTTGTGATGCGTTGTGGCAGCGTATGGTCGGCTGCATGTTGAAAGCAGTTCCCTAGAAGGGCTATTTCCGCTACCACATTCCCGACTATGACGATATGCGTCGGCCACTTCCTGCTTGCGGAAATATTCTGTAATGGACTTCACCACCTTTGCTGGCCTTACCTTGTTCGTCGCTGTGGTTTCAATGACACCGGGCCCGAACAATCTGATGCTGGCAGCATCGGGGGCAAATTTTGGATTTCGGCGCACCCTGCCCCATATTTGCGGGGTCATTTTCGGCTTTACCGTGATGGTCATTGCCACCGGTTTTGGGCTGGGGGCCGTGTTTGCTGCGGTGCCGTCGCTGCACACGGTGATGCGGGTATTCAGCATTATCTTTCTGCTCTATCTGTCCTGGCGTATCGCCATCGCGGGCAGCCCGAAAGTAGCGTCCGATGCACGTCCTCTGTCCTTTGTGGCTGCCGCGATGTTCCAGCTGGTCAATCCAAAAGGACTGTCCTTTCTTGCCAGCATCATGACCGCCTATATATCCAGCGACGACACGTTGCTGCCACAGCTGTTACCGATTGTCATCCTGCTTCCCGCCATGACGCTGTTATCCGCCCTCACATGGAGCCTGTTCGGCACAGTGATTGGCAGACTGCTGACGAATGCGCGAACACGCCGTATTTTCAACATCAGCATGGCAGCATTGCTGGTGGGCTGCATCGTGCCGATTGCCCTGTCCTGAATTCGAAACACCCTGCGGATTAAACTGTCCTTGCACGCGCAGCTTCAATGATTTGCACTTGTCACAAAAACCGCTAGAGTTTTGGTATAAAAGGCGGATCAACGCCTGAGTGGTGGGGTGGAATTTATGGTTGACGGGAACTGGCCAGCAGGCACGCATTATGTCGAAACTGCCAATCTGGCTGCCGCATTCTTTGAGAATGCAGCGGCAGGCGGTGATGCCGACCTGCTATTTGAAAAACACGATGGCGAATGGAGCGGGCGCAGCTGGAACGCTGTTGCCGATCAGGTGCGGCGGCTTGCCAGCGTTCTTGTTGACGCAGGCGTAGGCGCCGGAGACCGCGTTCTTGTTACCGCAGAAAACAGACCGGAATGGGCAATCGCCGATCTGGCCATCATGTCGATCGGGGCCATTGTCGTACCGGCCTACACAACCAATACCGAGGATGATCATCACTTCATCATTGATCATTCCGGTGCCACAGTTGCGATCACATCGGGCGGGGTGCTGGCCACGCGCGTTTCACTGGCCGCCGAACGCGCCACCTCGCTGAAAACGCTGATCACGATGGATTCCAAATTCTCGGCACGGCAGATGAAGCGTACAAAGCTTGTTGACTGGTCCAGTGCGATCAATGCCGCCAGCCCGCTCGCCGATCTTGATGAGAGGGTCGATGCGCTTGCGGCCGATGATGTGTGCTGTTTCATCTATACGTCCGGCACCGGCGGCCGCCCCAAGGGGGTGATGCTGACCCACCGGTCCATTCAGGCCAATATTGATGCCGCTATCGAATTGCTGCAGGAAGGCAATGTCGTTGAAAATCAGCGGTTTCTGTCATTACTGCCGCTGTCTCATTCCTATGAGCACACGGCCGGGATGCATCTGCCTTTTCAGATTGGGGCCGAAGTCTGGTATTGCGAAAGCACCGACCAGATCGCCAATAATCTGGTCGAGGTATCACCTACCCTGATGACGGCTGTGCCGCGCCTTTATGAAGTGTTGCATGACCGGATCATGCGCGGAGTTCGCAACAAGGGTGGGTTGTCTGAACAGCTGTTCATGGCGGCGGTGCGTCTTGGCACCAAACGCCAGCAGGGCAAACCATTATTGCCGCATGAAGTGATCCTGAACCTGATTGTTGAAAAGCTGGTGCGCAACAAGGTACGTGACCGGCTTGGCGGTCAGTTGAAATTTTTTATCTCGGGCGGCGCAGCACTCAATCCCGAGATCGGCAATTTCTTTATGGCACTCGGCATCAATCTTTTGCAGGGATATGGCCAGACAGAGGCCTCGCCGCTGATTTCGGCCAACCGGCCGGGGCGAATCAAGATCGAAACTGTCGGGCCTGTGGTGTCTGGTGTGGACATGAAAATCGCCGATGACGGTGAAATTCTGGTGCGCGGCGATCTGCTGATGAAGGGCTATTGGCGCGACGAGGCTGCAACAGCAGCGGTAATCCAGAATGGCTGGCTGCACACCGGCGATCTGGGCGAGGTTGACCAAGAAGGCTTTATCTCGATCACCGGCCGCAAGAAGGACATCATCGTCAATTCAGGCGGTGACAATATTGCGCCCGGCCGTGTTGAGGCGCTGTTGACGATTGAGCCCGAGATCGAACAGGCCATGGTCGATGGTGACAAACGGCCATGGTTGGCAGCGGTGATTGTTCCATCCGAAGAGGTCCGCACGCTGGCATCATCACCCGATGCGCTTGCCACAATGGTGGGAGAAGCGGTGGACCGCGCCAACAGCCGCTTGTCACAACTGGAACGTGTGCGTCGCTTCATTATCGCGGATGAACCCTTCAGCACTGAAAACGGCCAGATGACCGCAACATTGAAGGTACGCCGGCATATCGTACGCGTTCTTTATGAGGACCGTCTGGCAGCGCTATATCCTCAGAAATAGCATCCATAAAAGCTATATGCGGTTGCCGGGATGAAGGCGGGAAGGCTGCTGCGACGGATATCTGGCAGCAATCAGGCAGCAGCAACAAGGCGTTCGAGAATCGGCACATAGCTGGCAAACCCCGGCACATCGAGGCCCGGCTCCTTGCCCGCCTCATCATACCGGCGAACGGCGATAATCGCGTCAAAATGGGGATGTGATTCGAACGCAGCCACTTCATCGTCGCTCATCGGTCCGCCCTGCAGCGATAGCGAATGCACTGATGCCGCTGATAATTCTTCAAAATATCCGGGTTCACGCGCACACAGATACCGCTTTGCAGCGACGTGATAGCGGCAGCAATCAACAACAAGTTCCGGAAAGAATGCGTCCAGCACCGCGGCACCGGCGCGTTCATGCTGGCGGTCCGTCGTATCTTCCATAAAGGCCGTGCCTTCGGCCAGCGGCATGCCGATGAAGTCACCTGTAAAATGGCCAACATCGTGAAGCAGCGCAGCCGCAATCACAATGTCGTCATGCCCGTCCTGCTGGGCAAAATGGGCGGCTTGCAGCATATGCGCGCCAATTGTTACCGGTTCGCCAAGATACTCCTCGGTTCCGCGGCGTTCAAAAATCTCTGTCAGGAACGGGATGATTGTCTGTTTGGATAGAGGCTGCACCATAGTCCCATCTCCACTGTCGGCGAGGCGTTTACCAGACCCGGGCGTTAACAGTTCCGGGGTGGTGCCCACCGAACCAAGGAATTGCAATCGCTTGCAATACCTCCCCCCTATGGACCTGCCGGCAAACCCGGCAGCGCCTGTTTCGGTTACAGGCGGGCACCGTCTCGGATGCGGGTCATGAGGCTTTTTCCACCTCGGCTTCCCCGCTCATAACTTTCTCAAACGTCCCAAAAAACTGCTTTGACAGCTTTTTGGCCGTGCTGAGGATCAGGCGGCCACCCAACTGGGCGATCTTGCCGCCTGTTTCTGCCTTGGCAGTATAGCGCAAAATCGTCTGGTCACCATCTTCAATCAGTTCAACATCAGCCCCACCTTTGGCAAAGCCAGCAATGCCACCATCGCCTTCTCCGGAAAGGCTGAATGCATCAGGGGCCTTGCTTGGGTCGAGCGTGACACGCCCACCAAAGCGCGCTTTTACCGGCCCCACTTTCAGTGTCACTTTCGCAACAAGGTCGTTTTCGCCCTCGCGGTCCAGTTCCTCACACCCCGGGATGCAGGTCTTCAGCACGTCCACATCGTTCAGCGCCTTGTAAACAGCGTCGCGCGATGCAGGAATGGTAATCTCGTCGGTCAATTCCATAGACATGGTCTCCTTTGGCGTCATGGTATGAACCAAATGTGGCCGGGGTTCAACATGGCTTAATCATCCGCATATCGTCACCGGCAAATAGTCGCAGGCAAATCACCGGGGAATGACCGCATCAGACAGCAGGTCCAACACGAAGTTTCCTATGGCCATTGATCAAAAGCGGCCGCGAGAATCACCTCTGCAGAACAATCGCAAGATTGCCCCTTGCCGGACAATATGCTGTATAGGCGCGACAAAGCCACAATCTGTGAGCCCGAAGGCCATGACACCGTCCACGAAGCTCTATTTTGAAGATATTGAAGCCGGCATGACATTCACGACCGGCAGCATCACCATTGATGCGACCGAGATCCGCAGCTTTGCCCGAAAATTCGACCCGCAGCCCTATCACCTCGACCGCGAGGCGGCTGACGCGTCCTTGTTTGGCGGCCTGTGCGCCAGCGGCTGGCATGTCTGTGCGCTGATGATGCGGATGCTGTCCGACTGCCTTGATGATGCCGGCTTTGTGATGCTGGGCAACGACAATGTGCCATGGCTGCAATGGCGGATGCCCGTGTTTGAAAATGATGTCCTGCGGGCCACTGTGTCTGTTGCTGATTGCGTGGCAGATCATCAGGACGGCGATACCGCGCAGGATGATCAGGCTGGCGATGTGGTCTGCGATGTGACGGTTCTCAACCAGGCAGACAAGAAGGTGATGATCCTGAATACGGTTCTGCGGGTGGCGCGGCGCACTGCCGGCGCCTCAACCGGAGGGCAAACATCATGACTGAAGCGCGCTATCTGCGGTCACGCTGGTTTGAAGATATCCCTGTTGGCGAATTCCACGTGTTCGGCAGCTATACTTTCAGCGAACAGGAAATCATCGATTTCGGCACCCGCTATGCACCGCAATTTTATCACACTGACCCCGAGGCGGCGCTGGAAAGCCGGTATCGCGGACTGGTGGCGTCCAACTGGCACATTTGTGCCACATGGATGCGCCTGATGGTCGATTATATGGAAAACTATGCGCTGGGCGTGGAAGACGGGCGACGCAACGGGGCCGGTCTGGGCTTTCAGGATTTGCAGGTCTTTGTACCGGTGCGCCCCGGTCATACGCTGATTTATTCGCATGAGATTATTGAAAAGAAGGAAAAAATAGTCAGTGGGAAATGGGGCATCATCCGCAGCCGTAATGAGGCGGTAAACCATCGTGGCGAATTGGTTCTGCGCTTTCACATTGATATTCTGGCAGAACGAAACCCGGCATTGTTGTAGTGTGGCGTGTAGTACCTGCGCACAATCATTGACCTACACATTGCCGCCAGATTGCCTATATCCTCTAGGTCAACATCAACTGTTCCATTATCCGGACCAATTGCCAGTGCGCACCAACAGCGCAGTGGCGCGTTCTTCGTGTTAAAGGGCTTTTATCATGCGTTCATTCCTGTCTCGTTCACATCTGTCACTGCCCTGCCGCATGGCTGTTACCACTGCAATATGTCTTGCCGTGGCGACCAGCCTGCCAGCATCCGCCGATGTGATCACCGCCCACGGCATTTCAACCTTTGGTGAGCTGAAATACGGCGCTGATTTTCAACATCTGGACTATGTGAATCCCGATGCGCCAAAGGGCGGCGAGATTTCGTTATGGGGTTTCGGGTCATTTGACTCGATGCACCCCTACAGCACCAAGGGTCGTTCCGGGCAATATTCATCAATTTTCTTTGAAAGCCTGCTTGAAGGTAGCTCTGATGAACCGGATTCGGTCTATGGGCTGGTGGCTGAATCACTGGAATATCCGGAAGATCGCAGCGAGGTGATCTTCAATATGCGGCCCGAAGCACGCTTTTCCGACGGGTCCCCTCTGACAGCCGCGGATGTGGTCTTTTCGTATGAAGTCCTGCGCGACAAAGGCCTTCCCTCCTTCCGTGCAGTGATTGAAAAGCAGATTGAAAGTGCCGAAGCCCTTGGCCCTCACCGCGTTAAATTTACCTTCAAGGATGGTGTTCCGACCCGCGATCTGCCGCAAACGGTTGGCGGCCTTCCAATCTTCTCAAAGGCCTATTACGAAACGTCCGGTGCTGATTTCGAAGAATCGACGCTGACACCGGCGATCGGTTCGGGGCCCTATGTCCTTGAGTCAATCGACGTCGGTCAGCAGATCATCTACAAGCGCAATCCAGATTATTGGGGCAAGGATTTGCCCATCAACAAGGGTCGTCACAATTTTGATACGATCCGCATAGAGTATTTTGCCGATTACAACAGCGCCTTTGAAGGTTTCAAGGCGGGCACCTACACGTTCCGCAGCGAGGCCTCATCAAAAATCTGGGCCACAGCCTATGACTTCCCGGCCATTGAAAAAGGATGGGCGGTCAAGGACACGCCGCCTGATGGCACGCTGGCCAGCGGGCAATCTTTCCTGTTCAATCTGCGGCGTGAACGCTTCCAGGATATTCGCGTTCGCAAGGCCATCGGGATGATGTTCAACTTCGAATGGTCGAACAAGACGCTGTTTTATGGCATCTATTCGCGCATGCAATCCTTCTGGGAAAATAGTTACCTGAAAGCCAGCGGCATGCCGCAGGCGGGTGAACTGGCGTTTTTGACACCACTTGCCGACATTCTGCCGCAAGGTGTGCTGGACAGCCCGGCGGTAACACCGCCCATATCATCCGAGCGCCAACTTGATCGCAAGAAACTGCGCGCTGCGTCGGCATTGCTGGATGAAGCTGGCTGGCCGGTTGGTGATGACGGGATGCGCCGCAATGCAGCTGGTGACACGTTAAAACTGGAATTCCTGAATGACTCGCAGTCATTTGACCGGGTCATAAATCCATTTGTCGAGAACCTGCGGAAGCTGGGCGTTGATGCCGTGCATACTCGGGTCGACAATGCGCAAGCGACCGAACGGGAACGCAATTTCGACTTTGACATTGTGACAGGAAACTTCCGCACATCACTTACGTCCGGGGCTGGCCTGAAACAGTATTTCGGGTCGGAAACGGCAGACATCTCGATCTTCAATCTGGCCGGATACAAAAGCGAAGCAGCTGACAGGCTGATTGAAAACGTGATCGCCGCTGAAGACCGCGAGACACTGAACGACGCAACACGCGCTCTCGACCGGGTGCTGCGCGCCGAAGTGTTCTGGGTGCCACAATGGTTCAGGAACACACACAACATCGCGTATTATGATATGTACCGGTATCCGGATACCCTGCCACCTTATGCGCTGGGGGTTCTTGATTTCTGGTGGCTCGATCAGGACGCCTATGCGCGCCTGAAGGCCGAAGGCGCATTCTGACCGCAAACGAGGCTTCTGGCGTATGCTGGCATATATTCTGCGCAGACTGGCCCTGATCCTGCCAACATTGTTCGGGATCATGTTGATCAACTTCGCGCTTGTGCAATTTGTACCAGGCGGACCGGTTGAACAGATCCTCGCCCAGTTGGAACGCGAAACCGACGTGTTTCAGGGCATTGCTGGCGGCGGTGGAGAGATTCGCGAGGCAAGTGAATCCAGCAGTTATGTCGGCAGTCAGGGATTGCCTGAAGATTTTGTCGCCGATCTTGAGCGCCAGTTCGGTTTTGACAAGCCGCCGCTCGAACGGTTTGCCACGATGCTGTGGGATTATGCCCGGTTTGATTTCGGCGAAAGCTATTTTCGATCCATCTCGGTTACCGACCTGATCCTTGAAAAGATGCCTGTCTCGATTTCACTTGGCCTGTGGACGACGCTGCTTGCCTATTTGATCTCGATTCCGCTCGGTATTCGCAAAGCGGTGCGTGACGGCACATCTTTTGACAGCTGGACATCCAGCCTGATCATCATCGGCTACGCCATTCCGGGATTTCTGTTTGCCATTCTGCTGCTGGTGCTGTTTGCCGGTGGGTCTTATGTGAAGATTTTTCCGCTGCGTGGGCTGACGTCACCGGAATTTGCCGATATGAGCCTGGGACGCCAGATACTGGATTACTTCTGGCATATTGCGCTGCCTGTTCTGGCATCGACCATTTCAGCCTTTGCGACCCTGACGCTTTTGACCAAGAATTCGTTCCTTGATGAAATCCGCAAGCAATATGTGCTGACCGCCCGTGCCAAGGGGCTGGCAGAAAAGCAGGTGCTGTACGGACATGTGTTCCGCAACGCCATGCTGATTGTGATCGCCGGATTTCCTGCGGTGTTCGTATCGGTATTCTTCGGTAGCTCGCTGATTATCGAGACAATTTTCTCGTTGGACGGGCTTGGCCGCATGGGCTTTGAAGCCGCAGTCGCCCGTGACTATCCGGTGGTGTTCGGCACGCTGTTTATCTTCAGCCTGATCGGCCTGGTGATCGGGCTGATATCCGATCTGATGTATGTCTGGATTGACCCGCGCATCGATTTTGAATCGAGGCTGTCATGACAAACGTCACCGCCAGAAAACAAGGCTCGATCAACCAACGTCGCTGGCGCAACTTCCGGCAGAACCGGCGCGCCTTCTGGTCACTGGTGATCTTTCTGATCTGCTTCGGGGCGTCACTTTTTGCCGAACTGATCGCCAATGACCGGCCGATTCTGATCAAATATCGTGACGGCTACTACATGCCGGTCTTTCAGTTCTATTCGGAACAGACATTTGGCGGTGACCTGCGTACCGAGGCCATTTACAGCGACATAGAAGTTGAATGCCTGATCGTTACCGGCGGCATTGTTGACTGCTGGGATGCGCCAGAGGCTCTGATCGAAGATGCCGGTGATGGCATCATTGCTGGTCAGCCGATCGAATCTGGCTGGGTATTATGGCCGCTGATCCCCTATCATCACTCGACGATTGCCACCCTTGATGTGCCAGCGCCCTCGCCGCCTGATGGTGACCACTGGCTTGGCACTGATGAT